>Ga0075473_10000510_pt1 | contig 16156 bp, 23 predicted proteins | sample DEB19_08_DNA_FD_76340 | JGI IMG/M metagenome (GOLD analysis project Ga0075473, IMG submission 76340) | Aqueous microbial communities from the Delaware River and Bay under freshwater to marine salinity gradient to study organic matter... | ecosystem: Environmental > Aquatic > Marine > Coastal ... | reverse complement strand
CCTAAAACATCCTCCTTTTTGTGCTTGATTTTGTGGCCTACCTCGTGAATTTTATGCTCCAGGTCGTGTAGCTTTTTGTTAGCCTCTTCGTATTTTTGTTGAGCTTCTTCTCCGCCGTTGTCTTTGATTCTGGCTTTTACCTTATCAAGGGCTTCTTTATGCCTTTCAGCGGCATCTTTAAGAGCGCTAGCTCGTGCCTTAGCATCTTCACTATCCTCCTTTTCAGCTTCCTCTTTCATGCGCACAGCGTCCTTGTATTTGCTTTTTAGAGCATCGTACTCTTCGGCATCTTTGGAATCTACCTTTTTGCCCATTTCCTTCTTGGCAGCTTTAACCTCTTTTTGTAATGCTGGCAGATCTTCCTCCTCAAGTTTCTTAAACTCATCCTCTAGAGGTATCATTTTTTCATGCAGCTGTGAAAGTTTGATGTTGTTTTTCTTGCGTTCTTCCAAAAGCTTTTTCAGCTCCTCGTTATCGGTTTTGTCAATATCTTCCTCGTCAGCTTTGATAGCCTCTTCTTCACGTTTGATAGCTTCTTTGTGGTCCATTGCTGGTCCTGCGTGGCCTTCGTATGTGTATAAGTGCTTTAAGTGCTGCCATCCCATGTAAACCGCAATTGCAACTCCTACACCTTTAATAGTATACTTCACAGCTGGCATACTTTTAAATGCTGAAGCAATTAAGTAGATTGCCGCAGGAAGAATACCTGACATATGCATGGCATCGGCGAATGCTTTAGATAACCCTTCAGCATCTGAAGGTATGATGAACGACGCAATAATCTCTAGCACCAATCCAATAAGAATGGCTAAACCGGCAGACGCAATTGCAAAAACAAAAACTCCAGGGCCGCCAAATTTCTTTACTACCGATGAAACCGCTTTAAACCCTCCGCGGAACATCCAATCTAGTAGTTGCTCCATTAACGCGGCTAAACCACCAAAGGCAATACTTTTAACTTTAGAAAGTAAACCTTTCCAACTGGATTCTTTAGCGTCTTCTACTTTGTCGGCAGTTTCGCTGTCAGCATCACTTTTTGGGCTACCTACGTCTGGCGCTGGGCTGGCGTTGGCAATTTTTTCTTTGTCCTTATCAGCCAGTTCCTTTTCCACGTCTTTTTCCGCGTCATTTTCAGGCTTATCAAGTTTTTTGTCCTTCTTTTTGAAGAGACCGAAAATTTCATTGACTACCCCAGGGGTTTCAGCTTCGCACATCTGAACAAAGATTTCAGACTCGTGAACATGTGCTGATACCATGTCATATAATTCCTCCATGATGCTTTCGTCAGCCTCCTTGCGGAACTGGTTAATAAACCCAGTGGAGTGCTTCATGTTTTCTGGTAATAGGGAGTTATCCTCAATTTCTACGCTTTCACGTTTAGGCGTAGGCTGTTTAGGTGTAGGCCTTTGCTGTTGTTGCTGTTTACCAGATTGCTTTGCTTCTCTCTCCAACTCAGCAAGTTTTTCTTTAGCCTCTTTTTCGCCTTCCTTATCGTTACCCATCGAAGCCGACACCGCACCAGCAGCCTTAGCTGAGCCGTCACCTACTAATTGGTCAGGCCCTGCACCTGATATCCATTGAACTGTACTGTCCAGCTCTCCGGATTCCTTTTCAATTTGTTCTGCCGAGTGCTTACGACCGCGAGCAAATCTCTCCTGGGCTGGTGCTTTCATTGCAGCCCACGCCTTTCCTCCAACATCAATACCTTTTTTACAAACGGTTTTTACAAACCCTTTAAAGCCCTTGATGATTTTTTGAAAGACTTTGCCAATTCCACTAATTGTAGCTTTTGCAAGTTCAACTGCCTTTTTACCAGCATCTCTAATACCACTCAAAATACCGCTCCAGAAGCCTTCATTGATTTGACCTTCCTCGGCATTCATGTAGATTGCGATACCTTCCCAAATGGTGTTTTCCAACGCCCATTTTTCATCTTCAGACATTGCTTCCCACGAGAAGTCGGATTCGTTAAGAGTTGTGAATGCTTCTACACGGTCAATAAATCTAATACCCGTGTTAACGTTTTCAAACAGCGGTGCTTCGGTATATGGGCTTTGAAATGTTTCGCTAACATCCTCTGTAGATTCTGCTAATTTTTCAAAGTCCATACCAGAGTACTTTAAAAACATATCATACCCCATCATAGTCTTAAACTCATGTAGGCTTTTGGATTCCATCATTATCTTTGCTTTTTATTTTCTTTATTTATCTCTCAGAAGACTGCGTATACTTTCCGCTAAAAAGTCTTTGCATTCCGGGGATCGTTCCAGATGAGGAACCGTAAGAAACACATTGCCTGCTCCGTACTTATTGTACGTTACCGCCGGGTGCCCATCAAAGGGATTCTTAAAAACCGCCAGGTATTGCACGTTTTCCGTAGGAGTCATAATTGGACCATTCCAGTACTCAGCGCTCACAACTTTCTTTTGAGAATGCAGTTTTACGCTGACTATCATTTCTCCACGATTCCACGGCTGCTCTACTTCTAGTGGCGCGATTCCCAAAGACCACGGGTAGGAACTTGTGGCCAAGTATGCGCCTGCGCAAACCCCAATGTATGTACCTCCGCTATGTACCCATTCACGCAAAGAGCTTAGCAACTCCTCTCCCAAGCAATCGCCCATTTCATGCGCAGATCCTCCTGGGAATACTACAGCCTTGGGATTGCCTTGAAACAAATTTTCGGCATTTACATACTGCACGCAAACATCAGGCAAAAATTGCATAAAAAAAGACTGCCATACCAGGGGTGTGTGCAGTCTTACGCCTTTATCTGTGTAAAAATTTATCATACAACGCTACCGTTGACGGTATCGCCTCCATCATTTTCATCATCGTATTCCATCCAAGGATTGTTAGTACTATCTGGTAGAACTATGGTGTCTTTGATGTTGACGTTGCCTGTTATTTTTTCTTTCCAAGTTCGAGGATTGGACTTGTCTCCAATGAATTCCTCGTAAGTTTTTACGAGACGTTTACTCATTGATTAGTCTTTGTGTTTTGTATCGGTACCGCCTTGTAAAACGTATTGTGATAGAGATGTGGTCTCATCGTTGCGAAATAACTGTTTCATTGTGTCCATTACCTTGCCTTTCATCTGTGCCGCACCTTCAAAAACAAGTTTGGTTGCTTTCATTTCTAAGGCTTTTTGAACTACACGCTCGGCTACACTGTTGTCATCTGATTCGTCAATGTCTGATGTGTCAACCTTTTCAACAGTTTCACCACATTCAATAATGTAGTAATGACCTTCTTTGGTAATTTTAGCCACACGTTCATTCTTGGATTCTAAGAATTGCTGGTAAGATAAAACTTTGCTCATGCTTGGATTTTTCTTTATATATCCACGCAAATAACTTCTTCTAAAAGCTCTTCTATAGCCGTGTCTAGGCCTTCAATCTCCTTGAATCTGCCAATCTTAAATGTAGGCTCTAGCCCATTTAGGGGTTTTGGATTTTCAATCTCTTCCAGCAGTAGTCCAATTTCTCCATTACGCGTATCCACAATTTCTCGAATAAAGTAATGAAGCCCTTTGACAGGACGGTTTGGAATAATTGTTTTTGCTCTTGGGTGCAAAAACACGTCATTGATACATTCTACAAGTGATCCTACTTTCATACGCAAATAAATTTAAAGAAAGCCTCTCCGTAGAGAGGCTTTTGGGAAACACTTTAACAACCATGTGGGTTAGTCCATAATTGCTAAGCGAGGATATTCAATTTTCATCGGAGATGCCACATCCTCCAAATCCATGCTAGATTTGAATAGCAAATTCGAGGCTTTAATTTGTAACTCTAATCGATCCTTATGTTCAATGTTTACTTGATCTGGGTGGGAAGCTAACCAGGTTAGCTGGTTAAAGAAGTCGTAACCATTAATACCAGTACGCGCTGTACTCTTCCATTTGTCAGATTTTTCCGCGATGTTACAAGCATACGAACGATAGAACACCTGGTCATCAAAATACTTGTGAGCGATGTCTTCGTACTTTTCATTGTCAAACAATCTACGGTATGCATAAAATTCTCTTAGAGAAATTTCATTGTCTTGCAAGTGTTTGGTTGCGTGTAAAAGTCTTTCCACGATAGTAGCATCGTTATGCTGAATGCTTTTATCAATCAACTGACGAATCTTGGCATCGTTAAACTTGGCTTGTGAAATGTTAGCGCCAAATCCATACTGTGGAGCTGTGTTGCCGTTAGAGCATACAAGTCGCTCAAAGAACGGTGCGTAATCAAAACGTAATGAGTTGAAGTAGAATCTTTCGCCTAACTTCCAGGAATCTGAAACGCCTTTGAACACATCAACCTCAGTGTCTTCGTCCAATAGGGTTAAGTCGAACATATTGTTGGTTCTATCGTACTCAAAAGCTCTTAATGAGTAGCGTGAAGGAGTAAGACTAAGAGATTCTGTGATCCAATCAATGTATTGGTCAGCGCCTACTGTGCATTCCTCCTTTTTCTTTGGATTTTCCATGTAGATGTCTACGATGGCTTCGCGACCATTAATGTCAGTAGAAACTTTTCCAAAAAGAGCGATTTCGCCTTGAGCTTGTGTTAGCCTTGAAGATACGGCTTTCCAATCCTCAATAGTCATGGTGCTGGAAAAATCCACGAAGTTGTTACGAACTCGTAGGATAGAGAGTACTCCTTTTAACGCTGATCCTTCAAGAGGAACCTCGTTAAGTTTTACTCCATCAAAAAATTCCAAGTCCTTGATGCGAAATCTACGTACCTGGTCGAAAGTGCGGCTCTGCGCAAATTCATTCGCTCTTGAGCGAATCTGTTCAATTGTGCTTTGATTATTCATATTTTTATTTGAATTTGTTACTTATATACACTTAGTTGCCAATAGTTCTCGGCGTGAAAACTGCAATTGCTCGGTCACGATTATCCCACACGGTTTCTCCGTCATGTAGCCATCGGCCATCACTTTCACGAAGAATGTAAATTTCTTCACCGGTAGCATCTGCCACGTATTGCAGATTTTCATTACTGAGTGTTACATCAAGGTCTCCCCACCAAATGCATTCGTCTCCGGCACAGACACAAGCATTAAAGGCTACCAGGTTATATGGATTTCTCTGGCAGTACCCACTTTTAGATGCTGAAATCATCTTCCCTGCGTGGCCTAAATGCGCCACGGCAAATGTTTCCATAGCAGTTCTACTCATTTGAGTAACTCCATACTTCATACGCATACGTTCAACGTATTCATCAAGTTTTCTTCCGTTTATGAGAAACGGCCCTGCGTTAAGTTCAAACCACTTAACGAATTTTTTCCATCTAGCGTTTTTCATGCTTCTAAGTGTGGCATTTGGTAATTAAAGACTTCCAAGGCATAACCATTAATCATAGGTTTGCCGGTATTGTAACACCCAAAGACTACTTTCCAATCACCGTAAATCTTATGTAGGTGCTGTAAGTATTTCATACTGGTTTCCACATTAAATCTAATGTCTTCACGGAGTTTCTGGGCCGATACTTCTGACTTCCATACCCATGAAGCTGTTGCAGGCATAACCTGCATTGGGCCAACTGCTCCTACACAAGAGGTCTGTGCTGGGTTGTATTTCCAATGAAAAGCACCTTTGTAACCAGTTTCACAGTTGGCTACGCCGTAAGCGTATCGTAAAGGGATTCCATACTCTGCTGCGTACTTCTCCAGGTAGTAGTGCATTTGGATACACGGAGGAGTATCCTCGTCCACGAGGCTAAAGGATTTTCCAGCAACCTCTACAGTCTGGCTTTCCGGAGTCTTAGACTCCGTGAAAACCAGGATTTTGCAAAGGTACAGCGCTAGAAAAGCCACTCCTATTTTTAGGATGTCTTTCATTACTGTGCGTTTTTAGATGCGTAAAGTTTACCAGCGTACATTGTAAAGATGGCAGTTCCTACCGAGTCTTCGTAAGTTATGTACTCTCCAGTTTTTCTGTCGATGATAATCATTTCATCACGCTCGTTGATTGCGATAGATACATCTTTGAGTTTGATGCTGGGTTGGATGATCATTGTTGGTTTTTCATCCTTAGCGTTAGTGTGCTTTCCGTATAGGATTCCACCTCCAATGCATACCGCTGCCACTGCTATTGCGATGGCTACTTTTCCGGCAACGTTTAATACTTTTGCCGCGTCCTGTTTTAAGCTTTGATAGTTCATATATGTTAATTTAAGGGGTTACTTGTTTACTGTGATGATTTCAATTGTTACGCTATCTCCTACGCTATAAGAACCGCGAGATGCTGCAAAGACTGCTTTGCAATCGGTTTCTACTATATCGTGCTGTCTTTCAGGAAAGATTTGATTGCTAGGTTCCGCAGTTTTTACGCGCACCACTCTGCAACTTTTTTCTTTGCTGGTTGTATTTGTCGGACGACAGCTTGCTAATAAAGCAAAGGCTAAAAGGGTGTGTACTATTTTCATGCTTATGCTTTTAAAAGATTGCTAATTTGTTCGTATGCAATTGCTGGAGATTCTGGATAGAAACCATCCTGATTTGCTTCTATTTCCGGCAGTTTGCTTTTGGCCTCATAGAGTTGTTGGCTGTAACGGCTCCAAATGTACTGTCCAAAACGGATGTCTTGTTCATTGCGGTGCAGCCCGACGTTTTTGATCCACTGATTGAAGTGCCCAGTTAGGATTTCTTGTGTAAGTGTTTCTTGCATATATTAGAAATTATTGTTGTTCGGTTCAACTGTTCTAGGGTACTTTTCGATGATGCCAAAGATTTCAGAAACCTTGACACCCAGTTCAACATTTTCATGAGTTACTTCAGCAAGCTCTTTAGAGAAGATTGCTATCGCAGAGTAGTCGTAACCATCGAATGCACCATACAGCCAGTTTTCTAAGGTGGAAGTATTACATTCACATGAGTAAGAGAGTTCTTTGATAGTGTCCAAAATCATGAAACGTGTTTCAGAATCCATGTTCTCGTGACGGTTGAAGTAAGTAATGTTATCCATATTTGATTAATTAATTATAGTATAAAATTAACCAAAAAGTCCCAAAGAAAAAAATCTTTGGGACTAAAGTTATTAACAATTTTTTGGTAGTTATGAACAATTTCTAGCACAGTTCCAGCTCCTTAATCTCTGGCAAAAACACCAAGAACTTTCCGTTAAACTCGTCTTTAAGACTCTCAATAATGTGATCTGCAAAGTTATGAGCCAGTATTAATATGTAGTCTACTGGTTGTTCCTGCAATATGCTTCTTCCAGCAATCGGAATTCCCGTTCCTGGAACGTATTTTCCTTGTTTGAGATCCGTGTCATCCACAATGTATTCCAGGTCTGTGTAATTTAACCCAGCTGCGTTTAGAAAAATACAGCCTTTTGCAGCAGCCCCAAAGCCAGCAACACGTTTACCTTCAGCTTTTAGGTTTCGCACCAATTCACGGCATTCACGCAAATGCAGAGCTACTTCCGCTCCCCATGCTTGATAGTATTCCTCGTCAAACGTGGACTCATAATCAAGAATCTTTTTAACCGTAGCATCCACTTTATGTGAAGATGCCTTTAGCGCCATTACTAATCGCATGCTACCTCCGTGAATCTCGTGCTCAGTGGCATTAATGATTTTCATACCATGCTTTTCCATCATAAGCTTTAAAGCAGAAACTGTGTAATAGTATATGTGCTCATGGTAGGTCTGGTCAAACTGTTTGGTCTCCATATCATGAATCCAATACGGGAATTCCAGCACCCATATTCCTTCTTCTGATAAAAGGTTACTTACGCCTTCTGCAAAAGAGTTTGTGTCTTTTAGGTGTTGAAATACATTGGTTGAAGTTACCACTTTAGCCTTGCCACTTACACGGTTAACACTATCGGCGCTAAAAAACTCTGTAAGTACCGGTATGCCTTTTCCAATTGATAGGCTCGCTAGGTTTTCTGATGGGTCAATGTTAAGGTACTGATGGTTAGCCTCTGCAACATCCTTGAACGCCGCTGATAAACTTCCGTCATTCCCACCTATGTCCACCAAAAGATCATCATCTGCTAGGTCAACAAACTTTTGAATGTATTTGTACATACTCTTGCAGTGCTTAATGTATGGAATGTTTACTTCTGATTTGTACAGGTAATTTTTGAAGAGTATTTCACCATCAACTGCGTGACTTAACGCTGATAGGCCAGACTCTTTAAAGTAGTTGATTCGTAGAGGATATCGCTGGCAGTTAAGCGAATCATCTTGAGTGTCATGTAAGTTATTTACAAGTGGAAAGTTTCCCAAATCAAAATATGTGAAATGCTCAGAACTTCCAGTAATAGGGCATTCCTCAATTAGTGTGTATGTGTCTTTCATATTCATAAAGTTATTCATTTTGTTAACGTCCATCGAAGTGTCTCGTGGAAGACCTGGCGGTGTGTTTCCTGGAACCAGCCCAGGAACAGAGCTCTTAAGCCAATCAAAAGCTGACTGTGCCTTAGGACCTACATTGTATACGCCTTCAGCCCCGTTATTTATCAGCTCAACAATCATCTGAGCAATCTCATCGGTATAAGCATAGTTGGTGATTCTATCAATGTACGCAACTTCAAAAGAGGTTTCTCTTGATTTATGTGTGCACCGACAGATTAAGTGGTTCTTTGTGTGCAATTGCACTGCAGCATCACCAAGAACTTTACTGTAAGCATACCAACTTTCAGCGTGTACTGGAACAGCAGTTTCTACGGTAGGGTGCTCTGTGGAATTGGCATATACATAATCAGTGCTAATGTGTACCAATTTAATTCCACGCTCTTCGCAGTATGTTGCTAGACGTTGAACAAACGCATAGTTTATGCTCCAGTGTTTATCCCTGTCGTCAGAGTATGTTTCTGTGTGTGCAACACAATTAACTATTACGTCTACACCCTCTGGTATGTACTTGTGAAGAGCCGTTGGGTCTTCAGCCTCAAAGCCATCTGCTCTTGAAACGCAAGTCCATCCAGCAATACTGGATATGCTTGAACCCAACTTTCCTTTTCCTAGTACTAGTACTTCCATTATTTTCGTATCACAAACATAAGGTCATCGTAACGCTGCTTTATTCGGCGTAAATCCACGATTTCTATATTGTTTTTATACTCATCAGGAGTAATAGTTCTCAAAATCTCCATGTGGCTATAGTCTTGAATATCTTCAATAATAAGAATTCCTCCTTCCTTTACTTGCGGAAGATACCTTTGGATGAAAAGAATCTGGCTGTTCAACGTATGCGGGCCATCATCAATAGCAACATCGAAACCATCTGCCCACTCTTGCTGAATAGTGGCGGCTGTTTCATCTGTATACGCGTCTGCTACGTAAAATTTGTACCTTGAACTATCCATGCTTTCAAAGATTTTTGGGTTGACTTGGTCCCATACATCTACTAATGCCAACTTTGACTCCGGTAGGTAATCGTGCCATAGCAAAGACGAACCTCCATATTGTACACCCACTTCAAGAAGGTTAATACTCTTTCCTTTGTATGGAGCAAGTAACCTCTCGTATGCATCAGTGTAGCTGTGAATTGTTCCTTTGTCGGTCCCACCTAGCTTTTCAAATCCATGCACGTCGTGTGCTTCTAAAATTTCTACAATTGTACTCATATTTTTATGTATTGATTTATTGTGCTTTCAATAGCGTATGGAGCCTCATGGCCACATTCAAATGTGCTACCCATACCTTCGTGATTATTTGAACCTATCCAGAATTCTCCGCTATATTTGTTATGTAGGTCTGTTAGGTATTCCTCTTTAAGTGTTTTTATGTGTTTGCTACTTGCCCAAAAGTAACACCCGCTGTAGTGTGGGTAAACCCCCAAGAACGTATCATGTCGAAGATTCGGCCCTACAGCGCCGTACCCGATGTTCAGCATATCCCAAGACTTTTTATACTCCCAAATGGTTGCATGATCCATACTCATCCTCCATTGGTCTGTGTGATACCCGCCGTTAGTAACACCTTTTGCGTGTACCCATCCATAATAGCCTTCCTCCTCTCGAGCTTGCTGCGCTAAATGCTGTAAGGCAATTTTCATCTCATGAAACTCTGGCGGGTATATGCTTCGGTCTAACTCGATAACTTTAGCCTTAAACTTAGGGTAATCTTTAACAATGTTTAGCAGCCATTGTACCCTGCCAGGCTCCGGCGACGCAACTCTCAATTGTACTTCATCACAATCAGAGTACAACCCTGAAAGCAGAATTTTGCTTAGCTGGTCTTGTACTATGTAGCGATAGTTTCCTTCGAGGTACGCGTAGTAGTAGAGAACTTTTTTCATGCAGGAACCTGTGTGCGATAATACTTTTTAAACTTGTGTATGATTGGCGCTGGATCATCCTCTTTCCCAGATTCAATCACTGGTAGGTTAGTTACTAGAGTAGCGTTTTCAGCATACATAAAGGTGCAAATAATACTGTCATTCCAACCCCAACCAATAGCCTTTTCTGCCATTGAGCTTTGGTAGATGCCTTCATAGTTTTCAAAAAAGCTATCCTTATGTTTTTCGTATGCCTGCATAAATTTTTCCCTGCGAAGAATACTACCACCACCAAAAGAGTAGTATGGATAGTTTGTTCGTCCTCCTCGAGAGGCTACCCATTGCATACCCGCAGAGGATATTCCATTATAGATGCCTGGCGTCATAATGATATCGCACTCCTGGAAAACAAAGTGTTCCTTTATCAAGACGTCCTCGTCCATCATCATAACATATTCACAATCCATAGCGGCGCACGCCTCGTAAAAACGGTCCATAAAGAGCTTTGCTTCCTCGGTAGTCCATCCGTAGCGTTCCGGCTTTTGCGGATAACCATGTCTCTCTGTTCCGTGAATGTACTTGGTAACTCCATATTTTTCAGCAACTGCAGTAAAATCTTCACCATCATCCGAAGAGAGCACTATATGCGACTCGGGGTATGCACTTCTTAACCGCTCAAAAATGTAGTCTACATTTTCTACGTTTTCATACGCCCACATATAGAAACCTAGTGCTTTAGGATCTTCTACATAATCAATGTGCAAAAACTTTTTGTGTAGTATGTCCTTCCAAGGTTTATGTCGGTCGTATTGGTGAACAATAAAGTATGGCTCGCCTGTAGGAGTACAAACCTGGCCATCAATCATCTGTGGAAGTTCTACTAACATATTCTCAACAAAACTTCCCTTACGAAATCTCTCGTACGAGTTATACGGTGTGCGTGGACCAGAAGACCAATTAGGGTCATTCATAGGAATAGCTATAAGAGTACCCAAGTTGGCCGTAAAAGGCGAATCCGCTGGTACAATCTTTGTGATGCTAGAAAACGACTTACGTATTAGCACATTGTAAAAGTGCTGGTCAATAAATCCTGCAGGGTCTTGTGTCCAAAACGCTGTCTGATACATAGCCTCGCAAAGATCAATGATAGCATCTTTTCTACCGCCAAAGACACCCGAACACAGGGTTTCGTAATCAGCAAATTCTTTAAATAGCGTTTCACCAAAATGTGCCTGTATACCATCGCCTCCCCAATCCTCATGTCTGTAGGTGGTTCCTTCTGCGCTGGCAAATAATAGGTCTTTGTCGTTAACATTTTGCGCGAACCACTCCTCTGGGTTGCGCTGAAAAACAACATCTCTGACGTCCGTGTGCAGAAAGTACTCAACATCGGAACAATAGTCCGAGCGCAAGGCCTGAACATAGTCCATAAACCTTTGAGTTGCAATGTGCGTTAAGCCATCCTCGTTAGCAACCATCACGTAAAAGTTTTGGCTCTTAAAGTACTCAGCAATTTCTTGCGTTGGAGAGTATAATATGACAAAAACTTTACCTTCATAGCCAGTCTTCTTGAGGCTTTCTACCCAAGGTTGCACATCTTGTATCGTGTAACCTTTACACGCTGTGAATATCGCTAAGTTGCTTTTCTTCATGTTGAGAGTATTTTTGTTGTACGTTATTTTCTATTTGCTCCAGGTATGTATTAAAGTTGCTTTCAGAGTACGCGCCTATTGCTTTCTCTGCGTACCACATATTTTTACGCATACGTGATAATTGCGAAGGCGGAGTTTTAGGGTCTTCTAGCAGCTTCCGAGAGGCTGCTACGCATTCATTGTGATTGCCGGTCCAATACGCGGCGACTGCAAACTCGTCCACTGATTGCCAATCGTAGATGCATGCTGTGACAAAAAGAATATCCTGGTGTGGATAAGGCATGGTGGCACACGCTTTAAGTAGCTGATACGCCTGCATCCACATTTGTTTTTCTTTGTACAACATAGCCAAGTGAAAAATTGGTTCTGCTCTCCAAGGTCGTCGCATCCAACAGCTTAGCATATGCTTAGCAACATCCTTTATATCTGAGCCTTTATGCGTCATACACCAACCTACCATATAATCTGCAAACCAGGACTCTTCATCCCACGGATCCTCATTAGCGTTTCTTGTGTACCAGTGAATAGCCTTATCCCATTCTCTGATATCACGATAGGACTGTGCCAGGTAGAACATATACCTGTGGTTTTCCGGTTCATCAAGAAGACCTTGCTCAAGTAGCTTTATATCTCTTTCAAACTTATCACTTTTAGAACCTCCATCACTTACGTCGTTAAACCATAGGCTATCGATACGTGCTCGGTTCTTTAAACCATCCGCTGGAGAATAATACTCATGTGTTACTCCAATACAGCGCCAGTCACGTTTTGCGTTAAGAATTCTAAAGTTGTAGTATCGGGTTCCATGATTGTCTTGAATAATATCATACCCATCAATGGCTTCATCCAAAACGCTTTTATCAAAACCTTCATCTTTGAGAACCATGTCTGCATCGGTAAGTAAGATCCAATCGCCCCATTTTGTTGCAAGTTGTAAAGCCTCGTTACGGTTATGACCGAAATTTACCCAAGGTCTTTCAATAAGCTCACCGGGTTTGTCTTTCAGAAAATTCTTTATGATATCTTGTGTTCCGTCAGTGGAACCTGTGTCCACGATGCACCAACTGTCGATAAGGTGGTACACGCTCTGTAAGCACCTTTCAATGATACGTGATTCGTTTTTCACGATCATATTTAGGCAGAGTTTCTTTTGTGCCATTTTTACTGATTTGTATATTTATCTCTTGTAAGAGGCGGGTTTTGCCGGAGCCTTTCCTTCTACTAATTTTCTGCTGGAAGGCGGTGTAGGAGTAATTGAAGGAGCTTCACGATGAGTCTTTTCTTTAATTGGCGTTTCATTGTCGTAGATTTCTTCAGCTCTTTTTAGAGGAGCCGGGCCTTTTCTAAAAGACTTTTTCTTTGGGGTATATAGAGCTTTGCTTACAGCGTCGGCTGTTTCTTTGCTCATTTCAAGAGTTAACTTACCGTTAACCAGTGCAGCGGCAAAAGCGCCTCTACCTGTTTTAATTGTCAATTCAAAACCTTTTGCGGTTTTATTTACTTCAAATGCATTTTTCATAGTTTTATTCTTAAATTTGTGTTGGAAGAGCCATAAACTCTTCACGTGTTACCCATTTAACGCATTGCATTACTGGGTCGTTACTTTCTTCATCGTCACAAGGTATTGCTAGCAGCATTTCATGCTCATCCGTCTTTCCTACAGCTGACAACATACAGCCTTCACATAGAACCACCTCATACTCTGTCGGGTTAAGACTCTTGTAAATTTCATCAATGTTGATATCCTCTGGGATATCATTGCCCCAGATAACTGGAGCGCATTTTGTGCAAAAATCAGCCATTGTCTTTTTCTTTTAGTTCCTGCTTAACCCATCCTTGTCTGCATTGATAATTCATCCAGGTCTCGACATCTTTCTGAATAATCATTGACACATGTTCGATTACTCCAGTGCGCTTAACCCTAGTCACCACGTAGTGAAACCACTCATCTTCAGGGTCTTCATAGTACTGTAAGGAATTCTTGGAGTACTTTTTGTTAAGCACTGCGTAAGGCTCCAAGTCTTGCAGGTACTCTGTGTAATTAAATGGCGTTTTCCAGCTCATAAGTTTTTCTTGCTATTACCGGCGTGCCTATACCAACAAGCTTTGACAAGCAGGTTTTAATCATATCGGCGTACTCTTGTGGGTATGTTTCATCTTGAACTAAGGATGACTTGCGGTACACTGGAATAATTGTTGCGCTGTTATTCATGGAGGATATCTCCACGATTCTAAAGATGCTGATAGCTACTCCATGTGCATCTTCAAAGCACTTAACCATGTGATCTCCTGTTGATATGCCAACTAGTGCCTGCTTTTCACGTTCCTTGTTGTAGTAGTATGCTCTTTTGGATTTCCCATTACTATCAAGTATGATGGTTGCTCTTTTGAGGTTTTCAAAAGGTACTAGGCTTTCCCATAAGCACGGTACTCCGCTGCGGGTACGTGCTACTTTAATCGTTTTCTCTGTAATTGTTTCCATCATTGAATGTAAAAGTATTTGCTTAATGTTTCACGCGAAACATCCTGCGTGATAGTTTCCCCGCTGTTAACTAGAGCAGAAACGTCGGTAAGAAATTCTCTTCCGGTTTCTGTTAGCATGTAGTTGTCTTCTACTAGGTTGAATAGTGGTTCTCGTAAGAGAAAAAATAGCGGTGTGTTAGACTCAGCATTAAATGCTGTAATTTTATCGGCCAGTTCAAAATGGCGTTCATAGTAGTGTAAGTTATCGGCACAGTGATGATATAGACCTAATTCCAGGTCAGTGTATTTTTCTTTTAGCCAATACCACATAGTCTGCATTAAGGTGGCAAAGAAAGGTGCATCGTAAGTTAAGCCATAAAAAATATCGTTAGAGCGCATTTGCACCTTCATATTTAGCTTATTATCACGAATCCAAAAGTTAATGTACATGGTACAGACAAAGTCACGATTCCCTTCGTACTGATACTTAGGCTGATTAACAAATGAAATACCTTGACGTGTGTTTGCATCGTTTAACAAAGATTCTTTAGCCCATTGTAACTGTCGGCCAAAGAGTATTGCGCCATAGTTAGAATTTGCAAAGCCATCAGGTGCAATACCTTTCCAGAAGTTGGAAAAGTTGTTGATCCATTCAATGCCGCAATCCCTAGACATATACCAGGAAAGTTCACCCATAAAGTATTTCCAGTTGAACGGACGTTCTACAAAATCTGGAATAGAAAAGCGCGGATCAATTTCTAAATGGGCAAGTTCCATTTCACGAACTTTTAAACCTCTTGGCGCTGATTCATAGCCGTTTTTGGCAATTTTTCTTAGGTGTTGAGTTGTTGTGTAATTTAAGGTACGTGTATACCAACTTGGGTTGGTTTGTGTGTCCTTAAGTAATTCTGCTGTTTGTTCCATTTATTGTGATATGAAGTTAATTACATTTTGTAGAATAGTAGATGCCGGATAGTAACCATTTTCGTCGTGAACCATCATAAACTTTTTGTTGCCAACGCAACTGTGATGAAAAGATTTTACAAAGAGTTCAACCTCCTGACGTTTATCATCGATACGTGCTGAGTATGAAAGGCCATCATCTTGCGCTGCGATAAATTCAGGGTCGGCTACCAGCAGCACAAGAAAAATTTCAGTATCATCACTTAAGTATTTTTCTTCCAACTGGGGAACCCAAGTGTTTGGATATGAATCACGGTACATTGTGCCATAAACATTTTCACCTAAGTGAGAACGGTTCCAAATAAGAAGTTCCAATGAACCGTCAGCTTGTTTTTCTTTCCAATACACCATTTTGCGTTCAAAGTCAAACTGCTGGTACGCGGTCTTTTCCTCATTGTTATCGCCAATAGGATAGCCCCAATGAATTGTTTCCGTGCGCTGAAATGAATTTTGCAATCCTGCAATCAGGGTATCTTTTCCTACTCTGTCGCAGCCTTCAATAATAACTAATCTAGTCTTCGACATGGAAATCATTATTTTGAAAGTAAAAAGTATCAACAGCAATCACGTCTTCCTCGGGCATATCCAAGCAGCTCCAGTCGCATGTATTGTGGTCGTAAAAGTGAACGTGAATTCTTTCTGTGTGAATGGTGTCGATGCAGATAACACAGTCAGTAAAAAATATGCAATTCTGTTGAGTATGTTCGGTGCCAACAGAACCATAGGCATCGCAATCAGCGTTTTTTGTAGATTTGCAACTAAAAAGTGATAAAGCTGCAATGAATAAGAGTGTTTTTTTCATTCCGGGTTAAAAATTTATCTTTTATATTCATAGAGTTTCAAAAGTTTTC
>Ga0075473_10000509_pt1 | contig 16176 bp, 19 predicted proteins | sample DEB19_08_DNA_FD_76340 | JGI IMG/M metagenome (GOLD analysis project Ga0075473, IMG submission 76340) | Aqueous microbial communities from the Delaware River and Bay under freshwater to marine salinity gradient to study organic matter... | ecosystem: Environmental > Aquatic > Marine > Coastal ... | reverse complement strand
CAAAACAAACTAAAAATAAAACGACAACCACTAACACCACTAACACCACTAACATATCTGTTTCAAATGATTTTGTTAATACACTTACACCTATTATAGAAAATATAATAAGAAAAACATTAGACGAAATCGTTGATAAAAAATTAAATCAAATTCTTACCGCTCAACAAACCGCATCAATTAATGAAAATTTGGTTTTAAAAGTTGGTGATTCAATTTTCAAAGGAAAAATTACTGGTGTAAATAAATCAAAATAATTTGTTTTTTGATTTATTTTATTTATTATTTAGACATATACAAAAAATTTATGTCTAAAATTAAAGTTCTTGCAATTCCCCCCGACACATATGGTGTAGGTAAATACCGAATAATGGATCCATTTAAATATATTGGTGATAATTATCTTGATGATTTTCATATTGACATTGCTTACAATCTACCGAACGAACCTCAAGTTTTTGATGGTTATCAAATAGTTGTTATGCATAGTTTTATACATAATCTCCCTCACGAAAACAATATAGAGAGAATTAAATGGTTACAAAAACACGGTGTTAAAGTAATAATGGACATCGATGATTTATGGATGGTTGATCAAAGACATCCAATGTTTCATCACGTTAGAATTAATAAATTAGGTGAGAAAAAAATTGAAATGTTGAAATTGGTTGATTATGTAACAACAACAACACCAATTTTTGCTAAAACAATTAAAGAAAAATTAGGTGTTAAAAATGTTTTTGTTTTTCCTAATGCAGTAGACCCTAACGAACAACAATTTAAACCAAATCCAATACCATCAGAATTTATTAGATTTGGATGGTTAGGAGGATCTTCACATTTACACGATATTGAATTACTTAAAAATGGTATATCAAGCGCATTTTCATCTTACAAAGACAAGGTCCAATTTGTTTTATGTGGATACGATCTTCGTGGAACGGTAAGTGAAATCAACAAAGAAACAGGTCAAGTCGTACAAAGACCCATACAACCTACTGAAACAGTTTGGTATCAGTATGAAAAAATATTTACTGACAATTATAATATTTTAGATGAACCTTATAAAAATTATCTACAAGAATATGTTGATAGACCATACGATGATTCATTAAAACCATATAGGAGAAGATGGACACAAGATGTTTCAACATACGCATCTAATTATAATTATTTTGATATATCTTTAGCACCTTTGGTTGAATCGTTTTTTAATTCTAATAAATCTCAATTAAAAGTAATTGAGGCTGGTTTTCATAAAAAAGCTATTATTGCTAGTGAAGTGGAACCATATACTTTAGACTTAATTAGTGCTTATGATGATGGTAAATTTAATAGTAATGGTAACTCTCTTTTAGTTTCACCAAGAAAAAATCATAAACAATGGGGTCAACATATCAAAAAGTTAATTGAAAATCCTAATATGGTCGAAGATTTAGGAAATAGACTATATGAAACAGTAAAAGATAAATTTTCATTACCTAAAGTTTGTAAGGATAGAACAGAATTCTTAAAATCAATTATAAAATAAAAATTAAAAATTATGCATTATTTAGTGACAATCGGTTATGAAACAGAACAAATGGACAGAAATGGCAATCCTCGTCTACAAAAATTAAAATACATCGTAGATGCTGAAACTGTTGAAGAGGCGACTATTATTGCTTCAAAATACAGGGCTGGAGATGTTAGATCAAGTGAAAGTATTTCAATTGTAAAAATGCCAATTGAATGTATCATCGATAAAAAAAATACTCCCGAATATTATAAATAAAAAACTATGAATTTTTATAGTAGAGATATTCAAATTTTAAGACAGTCTCAGTCAAAAATGGTTCTTGAATATGTTAATTCTATTGGGGTTAATTTAACTGTTGAAGAATTACAAAGAGTTACTGATGTTTTTGTTGAATGTTGTTTAAGACCACAAGATGATGATCTAAAAAAAAGAATTAAATCATTAGACATTTGGTTAAACGAAAAAATTAATGAAAAAAATAACAAAGTAATGTTATGAGTATGGAAAAAGAACAAATTGAAGAATATATAAAACAATTAATGGATTTAGAAAAAAATATAAAAGATTTTCAATCTGAAGATACTGATACGGATGATGGAGATGAAATTGTAGAAGATTTGGATTCGTTATTATCATCATTAAGTAATGATATTCAAACTTCGTATGGTGTAAATTCATTAATATTACCCGTAAAAATAAAAAAACTTGATGAAAATGCTATCATACCAAAATATTCTAAAGATGGGGATGCGGGTCTTGATTTGACGATTACAAGTATCATTAACGAAACCAATTTTGATGTGACATATGGATTTGGAATTGCTATGGAAATTCCAAAAGGTTATGTTGGGTTAATTTTTCCAAGATCTTCAATAAGAAAATATGAATTATTATTAAGTAATTCTGTCGGTGTCATAGACAGCGGTTATAGAGGAGAAATTCAAAGTACCTTCAAAAAAACTAATGGTATTACATCTGTAAAATATAATATTGGTGATAGAGGTGCACAAATTTTGATTTTACCTTATCCTAAGATAGAATTTGTTGAAACTGACAATTTAACAGAAACTGAAAGAAATGATGGTGGTTTTGGATCAACAGGTAATTAATAATATTTATTTAAAGAATAAATAAATTTATAAAAAACAAAGGATTTGAGAACAAAATCAAAAACAACAGAAAAAAACATAGAGATTAAAAGTTTAACCAATAAACAAAAAATAAAAGAGATAATTAAAAAACCAAAAGAAAAATTTTTAACTAAATCACAAGAAGAATATTGGGATATTTTAGATCAAAATCAAATTACTTTTTGTTTTGGTCCCGCTGGTGTCGGAAAAAGTTTTATAGCAATGAAAAAGGCTATTGATCTATTGTGGGACGAAAACAATAAATATGAAAAAATAATAATTGTAAGACCAGCGGTAGAGGCCGAAGAAAAACTAGGTTCCCTACCTGGTGGTATGGAAGAAAAATTAGACCCTTATATATATCCATCTTTTTATTTATTAAATAAAATAATTGGTAAAGAGGCTAGAGAAAAATTAAAGGATGAAGGAATAATTGAAGTCGCAGCTTTAGCTTATATGAGAGGATGGAATGTTGATAATAGTATTTTAGTTTTTGAAGAAGCTCAAAACGCAACCCCATCCCAAATAAAATTATTAATAACTCGTATTGGGTACAATTCAAAATTTTTTATTAGTGGAGATCTCGAACAATCTGACAAGTTTAGAGATAAAACAAAATCAGGATTGTACGATGCTAAACAAAGATTGGAAGGGGTAAAAGATATTGGATTATACGAATTTGGAACGGAAGATATTGTCAGAAATCCAATAATAACAGAAATTTTAAAAAGATACGATTAATAATAAAATAATATTTTTTAAATAAACCCACATTGTTTACCATAATAATGTGGGTTTATTATTTACTTATAAAAGTTTATAAATTATATTTTTATTATGGAAATTTTTATCAGTATTGATGGCGTATTAAGAAATTTAATTCAAAAATTCAGATATCACTATAACGATGCTTATTTAGAATCAGAAAATGAAGATGAAAATTTTGAATATGGAATTATAGAACCAATACACAATGACAATTTATTAGATTCATTTAAATTTCAATCAAAAGAACAATTTGATTATTTTCTTTATATCGAATATCCACTTGAAATATTTGGACACGCGGGATTGAGTCAAGAACATTCCATTTCAACATTAAATAAAATTATGATAGAAAATAAAGAACATAATTTTACATTAATAGGTTTAGATGAATTAGGTAAATCCAAACCTGCTACATTATTTTTTTTATCAAAAAATGGTTTTATGGGTGATAATATTAAATTTATTAAATCTGAAAATATTTCTGATTTATGGAATCAATGTGATGTTTGGATTACAGATAATAAAAAAATAATTGATTCGTGTCCTAATGAAAAAATGGTAGTAAAATATAATACCATTTATAATGAACACTTTACAAATAATAAAGAAATATCTAAATTAAATGAAATTGAAGAATTATGCTTGAAATCTTTGGAAAAACCTACCACATTGATATCGATAGAATCACAGAAAAATGTAGATTAGAAAAAAATGAAAAGGAAAATAAATTCGATGGAGAGTCTGAAGAAGAAGTTCAAACTATAAATATTTTTAAATACGAAATATTAAAAATATGTTTAGAGAGAATTTTAACAGAAGAAAGTGAAATCGATGAATCTATGGGTATTTTTAATACCTCAAATGTTTCAGTGTCTTTTAAATTGGCGTTCAATACATTAATAAAAAATGAAATTTTAATAGAAAACGAAGATGAATAACAAAGAAAACATCGAAAGATTAGAATCTGCCTTGAGTAGATTAGAAAATAATGATAGTGTCATTTATTTTGTTACTTACGATACAAAAAGTAACCCAAGAGCGGCCATTAAACACATATATGATATGGCTTTAACATTACTTAAACAAGGAAAAAACGCCAAAATTTTAGTTGAAGATAATAAATATTCTGGCGTTGAGTCTTGGTTAGGGGATAGGTATAAAGATTTAAAAATTGTATCAATAAAGGACGATAAAGTAGAAGTCAACATTGATGACATAATTGTTGTCCCCGAGTATTATTCAAGTATCTTGGAACAGTTGAGAGATGTGAAATGTGTAAAAGTAATGTTAGTACAACAAAAGGAATATATTTTTGAAACATTACCAATTGGAAGTAGATGGATCGATTATGGGTTTGATAGGGTTATTGCAACTACTGAAAATTCAAAAAAATATATATCTGAAATGTTTCCAGAACAACTTGTTTTTATTATACCACCAATGATTGATGATATTTTTAAACCTTCCGAAAAACCAATTAAACCATACATTGCAATTAGCTGTAGAGATAGAGTAAAAAATAGAAAATTAATTTCTGAATTTTATTTGAAATATCCTCAATTAAGATGGATAACATTTAGAGATATGGTTCAGATGTCATATGATGAATTTGCCGAAGCTTTAAAAGAGTGTATGGTTTCATTATGGGTTGATGATGAGAGTACTTTTGGTACTTTTCCTTTAGAATCTATGAAATGTGATGTTCCTGTTGTTGGTAAAATACCTGATACTGAACCTGATTGGTTATCTGAAAATGGTATGTGGACATATGATGAAAATAAATTAGTTGACATTTTAGGTACATATGTTCTTGCTTGGTTAGAAGGTGTAGAGTTGTCTAAAGAAGTTAAAGATAAAATGAAAGAAACTTTAATTCCATATCAAGAAGACGTGACAAAAAATTCAATTATATCAATATTTGAATCACTTAAAAATAAAAGAATAGATAATATTAAATCTGTTTTAGATAAAATAAAAACACAAGAATTAGTATGAAAAATATAACAATTATTTTACCAATCCATAAAATGGATGATGATTATAAAATAATGATTGAGAACTCAGTAAAATCTGTTGAAAATTTTTATGAAGACGTAAAATTATTCATTGTATGTCCAAGTACAGTAAAAAATTTTTTATCAAAAATTGATTTTGGACAAAAATTAGAAATAAAATATATTATTAATTCAGGTAAAATTGATTATTGTTCACAGGTTAATTTAGGTGTATCCGAGTGTGATACAGAATGGTTTTCAATATTAGAAGTTGATGACGAATATAAACCAATATGGTTAAAATCTATGAATCAATATATTAATGAATATAAAGATGTTGATGTTTTTTTACCTGTCGTTAAAGATATTAATACAAAGGGTGAATTTTTAACTTTCACAAATGAAGCTAATTGGGCTTACGGATTCACAAATGAACAGGGATATATGGATAATGAGGTTTTACAAGAATTCCAAAATTATCAAACAAGTGGGGGTTTATTTAGGACATCAGTTTTTAAAGACAATGGATCTTTAAAAGAAAATATAAAAGTTACATTTAATTATGAACTACTATTGAGGTTAACCCATAATAAAGTAAAAATATTGACAGTACCAAGAATAGGGTATCAACACGTAAATTTTAGAGATGATTCTTTATTTTGGATGTATAAAAATGATGAGGATTATAAAGTTTCAGAAAAAGAAGTAAAATTTTGGTTAGATACCGCTAAAAAAGAATTTTTCTTTAAAAATAAACGAGATGTTAATTACGTAGAGTCTTAATGCCAAGAAAAAGAACCCAAAAAATTTATTTTGGGGAGGACCAAGAAAAAGCGGTTGTACGATATTTGCAATCTGAATCCGAAGAAGAAAGAAATAAGATATTCAATGAATATTTAAAAGATCCCCTAATTATAATGATCGAAAGTATTATTCGACGTTATAAATTGTATAGAAAAGATTTAGAGTTTGAAGAAATACATAGTGATACTATGTCTTTTTTAATCACTAAGATCAATAAATTTGATCATACCAAAAATCATAAGGCTTATTCTTATTTTGGGACAATATGTAAGAATTACCTTATGGGTGCTATTCAAAAAGACACAAAAGAAACGAATAGAAATGTTTCATATGAAGACATATCATCAGATATTGAGAATAGATCCGATCTATCTTACGTCATAGATTCCTATGATGTGGATTACAGAGATGTTATAATTAAATTAACCATATCATTAGATGAGTTTATTAAAACAGAAGATCTTAATGATAATGAAAAAAAGTTAGGTTATGCGTTAATTGAGATATTTAGCAATTTTGATAAAATATTCCAAATAGGGGATGGTAATAAATTTAATAAAAATCTAATTTTATTATCTCTTAGAGAAATGACATCCCTCTCAACAAAAGAAATACGTATTTCACTTAAAAAGTATAAGAAAATCTACGGAAACATAATAAGTGGATTTTTAAACTAAATCTATTTATTGATATGAAAGATAGGAAAAATATTACTTTAGAAGTTGATTCTGCAATTGCTTTGATGCAAGAAATATATAATGATATTGTAGAACAAAAAAATACCGCATCTTTAATTATGAAAAAAATGTTGTCTTTTATGAAGGACGCTGAGGATATGAGTGTAATCGGTCCAGTAATTAAAGAACAACAAAAAATTTTAAATGAATGTACGGAGAAGAAAATTTCTTTAGTGAAATTACAGAATATCCTATTAAAACAAACTCAAGGTGGTGGTAAAGGACCTTTGGGTAAATTGACTTTATCAGATGAAGATAGGGAACTGTTAGATAAATTAGTAAATGACCCTAAAAACGATGATAAAAGTTTTGAAAACTATCAATTATAATGGGTAAAACAAGAGAAACAAAAAGAAAATTACAACAAAGAATTGAAATAATTAAAAGAATTAATGACGACCCTAAAAAGGCGGTTAATGATACGTATGAAATGTATCTTAAGGATTTACCCTCCACAGATAAACTATACGGAAATAAACTAGGTGATTTTTTCGATAAAAGAAAGAAAAAACGTGAAAATAAAAAAGATATATTTGAAGACATTATTGAATTAGTCGAAAACTTTCTCGGGGTAAATAAAAAAGTTACGGATGATGATAGGTTATTTAGTAAAAGAAAATTAAGAAATTATGCAAATGAATCGATAAAGATAACATTAGAGAATTCTAAACAAATCATTATTGACGAATCTAAAAAAATATTTTTTGTTGGAGATGGTATATGTGGTGTTAACAGAACATTTTCAACCGATAGTCTTACAATTTCACCCAAAGAATTTGATTTTTTAAATATTCTAACCGTAGAACCCGAAACATCAATAGGACAAATAGTATATGAACCAGTATCCCCAAACATAGGTAAACAAAAAACGAATAGAGAATTATTTAATGCGTTTAGTAATAGTGGATATAATTTTACAACATTAAATAATAATACATTGTTTAATATGACTTGGAGTTTTCCAAATCAACACTACGTTATTTCCGGATTATTACAAGGAGGAGGTCCAAACTTATTAAAGGTGGAGGATTTCTTAAATGATTATTTTACAAATATTGAATTACCCGATATTAGTGGTATAACAAAAACCGCTATGTTGTTAACATTACAAGGTGGTGAGGGAGACAACCCTTTATTTTCTAAAAGTTTTAATGATTTAAATAGGTTAATAGAAAAATTATTTTCTATTTGTGGATCTCAACAAAAAGTTGATGAATTAAAATCAGACGCTGTAGAACAATTTAATGAAAACGATGTTGATATTGATTATTATTTTGATTTTGATAATACGGATGGAATTGATATAGATTCTGACGATGCTAGACTTAGAAGAGTTTTAAAGTTTGTTGATTGTGATAACTTTGAAATACCCATAGATAATACTAAAATGGATGATTTCATTTATGTATCAAAAAAGAAAAGTTTAAATGAATTGATAGAAAATACATTAGAAAAAGCCGCGAAAAATGCGTACGATAGGTCAAATAGAACTATACCTACTATAAATTTTAATATTTCGTTAATCGGGTCATTTATTAAAAATTTACCTAAGGCTTTAATTATGAGTCTATTGGGACCAAAAATTTTCTTACCGATTATAATGATTTATAAATTATTTAGAAATAGTGCTTTCGCTTTGGCGAGAGATTTAATGAGAAGATTGTCCAAATTATTTTGGGCGATAATAAAAAGACTATTTTGGAGATTTATGAGAGAGTTTTGGAAAAGGGTTAAAGCCGATTTATTAATATTCGTTCAAAAAATAGCCGCTAAGATTTTAAGAAATAAATTAAGAAGATACTTAACAATTATTAAATCTTTACTTAGATTTTTAAGAACAATAATGGAAAGTAAAATTGATAATTGTTTTGATTTATTTAATTCAATATTAAACGTTATTAATGGTGCACTTGGTGGAGGTATTTCCGCAAGAATACCTGCTTTACTACTATCATTTGCGGATAGTTCACCGGGATATAGTACTGATAGGGCTTATATGAATATTGCTGAAAGATTACAAAAGGCTGGAGTTGAATTAGGTCCGTTATATGGTGAATCTAATGATTTATTAACTGTCATCAAATCGACTATTGAAGGTCATACTGAAGAAGAGGACGCAAATGGTTTTATTGCTGCGGGTAATAAATTTTTCACTTTCCCTATTCCTGGTTTATCAGGACCTGTTACAATTCCTCCAGGTGTTATTAGAATTTTTGGTAAAAAGAGATAATATGGATAAAGAAAAAATTCTTGAAATAACCTCTGATGTTTCAAATAAGTCAAATAAAGATTTATTTGAAACATTGTCAATTTTATCTGAAGAATTTGAAAAAACCAAACAACTAATAATTGACTTAACAAGACATATGGATTCTATTGAAATATTGTACAATAAAGTTAATAACGAAATAAAAAATAGACAGTCGGTATAATGAAAATAATTGAATTAGGTATTGTTGTCGATGTAAATGATCCAAAAGGTTATGAGAGAATAAGATATATGCCTTATTCTGATTTAATCGGTCCAAAAGAGAGAGCTTTTGATTATGAACCTTGGGGTGAAAGAGATTTATTTGTTGCCAGACCTTTTTTACCACCATCAGTTAATCATTTACCTGAAGTTGGTCAATCTGTTAAAATCATATGTTACGAATCAAATAAAACCACAACGAATCAAGAATATGTAGCTGGTCCATTTACGACATCACATGATTTTAATAGTCAAACGTTTTCAAATCAAGTTCAAGACACATCATACGGGGCAGTTGCTAAACAGAGTAAAAAAATATTTAGTGAAGACGGAAAATATGTGAATCCAAAATCAGAAGGGTCTTTAGCAAAATCTAAGGATCATGGATTATATGGTAAATATGGGTCCGATTTAATTTTTACGGAAAGTGGATTAATGTTAAGAGGTGGTAAATTGTTATCAAAAGAGGATACTAATAGTAACACTCGGAAAACTATGATATCAACACCAATTATGGCTAACAAATCGGCCAAATTATATCTGAAAAAATTCTCAAGAAAATTATCTTTAAAAGAAAAAGATACTACTGAAATAATTACTCAAAGTAGGAATTTAAGTCATATAATAGAGTATGATGTCGATTTTGTAAATACACCTAATATTGTAGATATATACGTATATAAAGTACCAAATAATGTTTATGGTGAAAAATATAACACAAAATATTTTACTGAACACACTGAACTTGATTTAAATCTTCTGACATTATTAAATTTAAGTGGTAACACGGCAAATATTCCTACTTTTAGTGTTACGATAGGTACAGGATCAACTAACCCAACTAAAGATGCTTATTTAGAGATTAGAAATATTTTACACACAATAGAAAGTGATGGATTAAGAGGTATGAAAAATGAAAACGTAAAATATGCAAAATTTACCGATGAATTATTACACCCCTTCTATTTTAGACCTTCAAAAAAATTTAAAGAAAGTTTCGGTTCAAATTCAACAAAAATTGAAATTATAAATAATGTTTATTTAAGAAATATCGAAAAATATGGTTTAATATGGTCAAAAGACGAAGTATCTCCTCCCGCCAAAGAAAAACCCAAAAAAGAATATATCACAGTAAAACAAACTAATTCTACCGAAGAAAGTTTCGGTTCTTTAGTTGCTGATAAAATTTATTTTTTATCTACCGATACAAATGAGGCGAATGAAACATCAGTACCTTTTGATCAATTAGATAAATATGAATACACTCAAGACGATTATGTAAGAAAAATTACACCTAATACATTTTCTTCAGTTAGGGGAGAAACTCTTTTGGAATTATTATATGCGATTATAACTGTTTTACAAACTCACGTACATAATATAAACAAACCTTACGCAAGAATAGATTATAGTGCACACGACGAATTAGTTAGATTATATCAAAAAGCAGAAAATGACATACTAAATAAATCGATTAGAATAAACTAATTGATATTTATTAAATAAAAAGATGTCATATTTTAGGTCTTATTTCGAAAAAAATAATACTATTTTACAGGATTCTGTTGTTAATACCGCCAGAAACCCAAATACCCAAATTTATTACGGTAAAGGATTTTCCAAATTTATATTTAAATTGGATTTAACAGAATTAAAAAACAGAATCAATAATGGTGATTATATTTTAAATTCAAACACTAAACACATTCTTCATCTTACAAATACCATTTTTGGTGATGAAGCATTATTAACAGATAGAGAAATAAATGAAAAGGAAAGAGCAAGTTCCTTTGATCTAATTTTGTTTTCTGTACCTGAATATTGGGATGAAGGTTTAGGATTTGATTATGGTATCGCGACAGATATCGTCACAGGTGAAGAATTGTATGATTCAAGACCATCAAATTGGTATAATAGAACAACATTAAATACTTGGACTACTGAAGGTATTTATTCAAATTCACCTAATATTATAAAAATAATCCATTTTAATCTTGGTAATGAAAATATAAATGAAGACATTACTGAATATATAAATGGTTTGGTGACCGGAACGACAACAGACTATGGTTTAGGGTTAGCATTTAATATACCATATCAAGATATTGCATTAGATGTGGCACAAAACGTCGCTTTCTTCACAAAATACACACAAACCTTTTTCGAACCATATTTAGAAACTTATTTTGAAGACAGAATTGATGATAATAGACAATCTTTTGTTGAGGGAGTAAATCAAAATCTTTATCTATATGTTACAAAAGGTACTAATTTTTATGATTTAGATACCTTACCAACGGTTGATATTTTAGGTAGTGATAAATCACCAATATTAGGTTTATCAGATTTGATAACAACTAAAATAAAAAAAGGGGTATATAAAGTAACCTTTGCCATTAATGGTATTATTTGTGATGGTAAAAAATTTTTCTACGATAAATGGAAGGGATTAGAACTTGACGGAGTGCCAATAAATGATGTTACTCAAAAGTTTATTCCAAAACCTTATACCGCTATGTATTCTGTAGGTGATAACCAAACGGAATTACAAAGGTATTCAATTCAGTTTTTTGGTGTAAAACTAAATGAAAAAATAAAAAGAGGTGAAAAAAGAAAAATTGTAGTTACAATTAGATCGATAGATTATCCAAGTTCAATATTATTTGATGAGGTTTTTTACAGGATTTACGTAAAAGAAGGTAGGACACAAGTTAATATTTTTAATTGGACACAACTTGACAAAACAAATGAAAATTCTTTTTATTTAGATACATCATATTTAATACCAAGAGAATATTTCTTGGAAATAAAAGGAAGAACACATACCGAGGAGATATTTTACAAAAATGAAATAAATTTTGAAATAGTTTCTGAAAAGGGTGGTGAAATTATATAAATAAATATTAAAAATGCCTGTTAGTCCAAATTACTGTTATAGTGCGGTAACAATAAATGTAACATTACAAGGAGACATTGAATTTTATTCTTGTGATTCTTTTTATAATATAATGTATGTTACCACAGGTGTTACATTACTAACAGCCGAATATGGACAATGTATTGATATCACAACTTTAATTGAAATTGATGGTAAATTCGATATAATATCAGGTTTTACTGGATGTACCGTAACAACTCCAACTCCAACACCAACTAGAACTTCCACACCAACTCCTACACCAACAAGAACATCTACTCCTACACCAAGTCCAACAAGAACTTCTACACCGACTCCAACACCGACTAGAACATCTACCCCAACACCTACTTCTACACCAACTCCAACACCGACTAGAACAACTACACCAACACCAACATCAACAAGAAATCCAATAATTACAGGTATTACTTCAACACCTACACCAACTCCAACAAGAACTACAACTCCAACTCCGACACCTACGGCAACAAGAGAATTAATAATAACTGGAGTTACGGTAACACCAACCCCTACACCAACAAGAACTTCTACACCAACACCAACCAGAACAGCTTCACCAACATCGACCCCAATAATAACGGGATTTACACCAACACCTACACCAACTAGAACGTCTACACCTACACCAACGAGGACCTCCTCACCAACATCAACACCTATCATAACAGGGTTTACACCAACACCTACACCGACTAGAACTGTAACACCTACACCAACAAGAACTCCTTCACCTACTAGAACACCAAAACCAAGAAGAACACCCGTACCTACACCGACACCCACAAGGACTATGACACCAACACCAACCGTTTTTGGTATTACACAAACACCAACAAGAACGGTGACTCCGACTCCCACGTTATCACCAACAGCAACACCATTCCCTCAAATAACACCATTCCCAACATCAATTTGTACATTAGAAAATTGTACGAATGTAAAAAGATTACCACCAAGTGGATATACGTATACATACAATAATTTCAATATCACATCGAGTGGTTCAGGTGATATATTCACAGTATATCCATTTACTTATAGTGCGTGTACTTGTTTGTACAATCTACCGACTTTACCTACAAATTCAATATGGTTAGGAGTTGATAGAAGTTTTAATTATATTTTAAATTTTAGCAATTTTGTTTCAGAATTGAGATTATTAGTTTATTCGGTTCATCCCGATGAGATAATCACATTTAATACAAACTCTGGTTTACCAACATTAACTTCTTCTATAAATTCTTGTTTTTTAGTTACATCAGGTAATACTATTACATCAAATCAGACAAGTGGATGTACTTCAGGTGGTATCATAAAATTACAAACATCTTATGCGTTTAATAAGTTATTTATAAGTGGATCAGGTGGAAGAAACGGTACTTTAATTGCAATATGTGATGATGTATGTCCAACACCTACACCAACACCCACTCCAACATAAAAACAATATATTTATAGATATGAAAATTAGTAGTTCAACTTGGATAGTTATTTTACTTTTAATAATTGTTTTATTAGGTGTACTTATGACTAAAAAATATTTTAGTCCAATTGTAGACGCTAGTAAAGAAACATTTAAAAAAATTGATTCACTTAATAATATTATTAAGGATATGGAAAATCATCAAAAAAAATTAGATACAACTATCAATATTTTTAATAATCAAATTAATAATGTGGATAATAATGTCAATAAAATAAAAAATCAAAAAACAATTATAAAAGAAATTTACTATGAAAAAATTAACAATGTTACTACTTATGATCGTAATCAAGTTGACAGCTTTTTCTCAGAGAGATACGGATACAGTTCAAACTAAATGTTTTACGATACCAGTAGTAAAAACAATTATAAAAGATTTAATTTCAGGTGATTCAGCCAAAGCCGCTCTATATTTAACAGAACAAGAATTGGTTCTTAATCAACAAAAAAATTCCTTTAAAGACAGTATAATAAAATTTACAAATGAAAAAGTTATCACTTGTGAAAAAACTTTAAGTTTAGAACGTGTTAAATATGAAAGTTTATTAAATTATACAAAAACAGTCGAAGATAATTTTAATAAAGTAAATCTTCAACTTACTATTGAAAAAGGTAAGAATAGAACAAAAAATTGGATAATTGGGTCCGGTTTCACAATTGCTTTAGGTTATACCGCGTATTATTTACTATTTATGAGGTAGTGAATATTTATTGATATGAAACTTAAAGATATCATACAAAAACAACTCATCATTCTAAAAGAAAGTGATAAAACTGAAAACTATATGTTTTTCAGTAACCTCGAACAAATCAAAAGACAATGTGAATTATTACTTGATTTGGATAAAAGTATAGTTGAACAAATACTTCAAGATGGTCACGATTGGGCGGATGATCACATTACTGTCGCTAAAGAAAATATCGATCAAGTATTTGATTTTATGATGAATACCACAAAAGGTGATGATTCTGAAGATATGATTCAAGAAGAAAAACATATTGATGAAGGTAAAAATAAACCCACAAATCCTAAATTATGGGCACAATGTTTAGCTTGGGCCAGATCAAAGTATAAAGTATGTCCAAGTGCGTATTGTAATGGTGCTGCCGCCAAAAGATACAAACAAAAAGGTGGTGGTTGGAGAAAATCAAAAAAATAGTTTATGAAAATTATACTAAATGAGGAGGATTTAAAATACGTTGAAGAAGAACTAATGTCAGGTAATGTTCTCAAAGAAGATTTGAGAAGGTGGTTTAAAGAAAAATGGGTTGATGTTAGTAAAAAAGTCAAAGGTAAACATCCTCCTTGTGGTAGAAAAGAAGCAAGTGACAAAGGATATCCTAAGTGCAGACCTAAAAAGAAAATATCTAAAGAAACCCCAAAAACCGCCGGTTCATATTCTGCAAAAGAAAAAAAAGCAATGACTTCTCAAAAAAGAAGGGCCGAGAAAACCAATCCAAAATCGGGTACTGGTAATAAACCAAAAATGACTCGTTTTGATGAAGGAACGATGGTTAGTTTAGTTTTAGAAGAAATTAATAGTATACAACATCCACCAAAATTATTGGTGGAAAATAAGATCACTATTAGTGAAGGTTTAAATTATCACATTAATCATAAAATACCTATTAGTGAGAATGTGTTCAGAATTTATTCAAATACTTTCTTTGGTATTTTCAATGAGGCAAGAGAACTATATGAAATAGGGGCGTTAGACCTTATGGGGGACGATTTAGAGTTGATTAAGACCGATATAGGTAAGACAGGCATCTATGAGGGAGAAGTCGTTTATTTGGACGTTCCTTTCGTCGAGAATGAGGAAGAATACCTTGTTGAAGCCAAACATAGAGGTCGTAATGTAAAACTAAACAAACCGTTTAGAACTCCAGGTGGTCCTAAAAAGTTTGCAGTATATGTAAAAACTCCTGGTGGTAATATTAAAAAGGTTACTTTTGGTGACCCTAATTTAAAGATCAGAAGTAGTAATAAGAAAGCCGCAAAATCATTCAGAGCTCGTCATAAATGTGAAACAAAGAAAGATAGAACAACTGCAGGATATTGGAGTTGTAATGTGTCAAGGTATCGTAAAGCATTAGGAATCAAATCTTCTAATCCTTGGTAATATGGATTTCCCATTTGAAGAATTAATAAAAGACGGTTTTAATATCAGGATATTTAGTTCAGATCTTAATGAATCTGAATTAAAGTGGCATTTTGATGAACAAGATCGTATTGTTGTTTGTGAACACGAAACGGATTGGTTATTTCAAATGGATGATCAATTACCCATTAAAATAGAAAAGAACAAACCCTTCTTCATACCTGAAGG
>Ga0075473_10000504_pt1 | contig 16283 bp, 11 predicted proteins | sample DEB19_08_DNA_FD_76340 | JGI IMG/M metagenome (GOLD analysis project Ga0075473, IMG submission 76340) | Aqueous microbial communities from the Delaware River and Bay under freshwater to marine salinity gradient to study organic matter... | ecosystem: Environmental > Aquatic > Marine > Coastal ... | reverse complement strand
TGTATCACACTTGGTATCAAATATGCATAAATTTCAAGCTGGTAAGGGTAAAGCCTTTAGTTATTTTAGTATCGTAGCTAAGAACTATTTAATATTTCATAACAATTCAAATTATAAACGTTTTAATCAACATGTAGACATTTCAGAAACTCCTGGAGAGTCTTCTGTGTGTTTACAAACAGAAGATGCACATCATAAAAATGTACAGACTCAAGAGTTAATGAAATTATTGGTTGATTATTGGGAAAAAAATATTCGTAAGATTTTTAACAAGGAAAAAGATTTACATATCGCATATGCAGTTATAGAGTTATTCAGAAGTTGTGATAGATTAGAGACATTTAATAAAAAAACATTATATCTTTATATTAGAGAAATTAGTGGATGTAAAACACAACAAGTTACCAAAGTTATTAACAAAATGAAGAATTATCAGAACTTTATAATGCAGAATTATTTGAATAGAGGAGTCATTTAAAACAATTAAATTAACTAACCACCTAAGAAATTAGGTGGTTTTTTCTATTTATATGATATGGATCTAAATTTTGAGATATATAAAGGAAAATCCTTTTCTGGACTTTGCAAAGATATTGTGAAGAACTCAGAAAATAAAAAGGATCAAATCGATATACTGGTTTCTGAACTAAGAGGTTTAATCAAAACCATTAACGACGCAGTTATTATTGTACCACTTATCAAAGATTATTTTGATGTTGGCGTAAAGAATGACGAACAACTAATTAAAATAGCTGCGGTTGTACAGAGATTGGTTGCAAAGTCAGAAAATAGTGCCGAAGGAATGCAAACTTTAATTTCAGACGAAGAACGTAAACAACTAATGGATGAAGTCATCAAGATAAGTAAAACCTCCGAATAAAATGAGTAGCTCTACTAATGTAATGAATATCGTAAGGAACCTTAGCCAACCGGCTAAATCTATGGATCCTACGAATATTTTATCAGCCAATCCAAACTTTCAACTAGCAGTTGTGGTTGATATCATACTTGATGAAAATCACCCTTTCATGGGTAAGAATCAAAATGATCCAAATTCATATCCAGCACCTACAATTAAGTATCAACAGATTCCTGTAAATTACAACACTGCAGTTCCAAATCCATCAGATGTTGACTATAGTTATATCGGTAGAGCGAAAATACGAATACTTAGTTTGGAAAAACAAACTGCGGTGGAAAAGTTACCATGGGCTATTCCTTTAGATACTACCATAACACAATATCCATTAATAAATGAACAGGTGATGGTTATCAAAATAGGAGATAGCTACTATTATACAAAACCATTAAGTAAGTATAATTTTGTAGGTACCAATGGAGATTTTGTTACTGAGAAATCGGCAAGTGATACCGCAAATAGTGCGATCCCATATTTAAAACCTCCTTTTAAAGAGAGTTATATTTCACACCCACTATTTACTAATTTAAATCAAACTGGTTTTTTTGGCAACTATTTTATTATCAATCCGTACATTCGATCAGTTAAAAAATACGAAGGTGACACTGCTATAGAAAGTAGATTTGGTCAATCGATTAGATTCAGTGCTTATGATGATAATAGACTGATTGATAAAAATATAACTAATTCATCATATATTTTAGATAAGAATCTATTCAAGAAATCTCAATTAGGTGGATATGGTAATCCAAAAATCACAATCAGAAATAGACAAAGAAATATTTCTAGAGACGCAGATCAATCAGTTCATCCAAAACTACCAAAAATTAATAAAATAAATCCTCTGGAAAAAAACTATGGCGGACAAATTGAGGAGGATATAAATCACGATGGTAGTACCATAGAAATATCAAGCGGATCAACAATATCTAAATGGAAAACTACAATATATAAAAGTGTATTCGGAGTAAATCAAGATAACGAACCAACAGAAGAACAAACAAAATTTAATCCTTCAAATTCTACAAATTTTGTGATGCCATCTTTGAATGGGGATCAAATTGTTATAAACACAGATCGTTTAGTTTTAAGTAGCAGATTTGCTGAGACATTACACTTTAGCAAAAAACGTTATGCTGTAGTAACAGATAATGAATACACAGTTGATGCAAATGATCAAGTTGTAATCACCACCAACCGATTAACATGTTTAAACTCTCCACAGATATTTTTGGGACAATATGGAGAAACTAATGAACCAGCAATGTTGGGACAAACAACCGTTGATTGGTTGTATGATCTTTGTAATTGGTTATTGGATCACGTACACTGGTATCACCACGTACATCCACATCCACACGGACATCAAGATGCCGGTGCTATTAATCAACAAAATACAATGGATGCACAACCAGATCAAACACAAATTCCAGTACAACAAATAACATTGAAGTTATTGAGAGATAATCTGCATAAAACATTGAGTAGAAGAGTATTTTTAACTGGTGGTGGATATGCTCCTGGCAGTAATGGTGTAAAACCATCTGGTAGTGGATCCGAATGCAAAGATCCAGTTAAAATTAATACGGTGACCGGAGAAGGTGTTGTGGGTGATTTCAAAGGTAGAAATCGCCGTGAAGGTCCAGTGCAAATCGAATTTGAATTTGAATAATATATGGCTACTAAAAAATATTATTTTGCGTATAAACAAGCAATTCCTTGGAATGGTACATTCTCTCCCAATCAATTTAGGAAAGATTGGAATACGTTTGTATCAAATATAGATCTTAAAAATCCAAATTTAGTAACCGACAAAGATGCATCTCTAGTTTTTGATGTTAAGACTAGAGATTTAACACCAGATGCAAATTTCCCACAGCAAATTGATTTCTCGGTTGAAGGTTATGTAGTTGATACTCCAAATGAATATGGATTATTTAGGTCGTTTACTACAGGCGGCGTTGATATAAAAAATCCTGTACCAGGTAAAAAATTTAGAACAATCGTTGCAGCTGAGAGTAAGACTGATATTCAACAAAGAAAATCTCCCGGAGAATCTGTATCAAAGTCTTTAAGTTATCTACGTGAGTCTTTTGTTCAAACTATAAAAGATCAACTAGCAACGAGAGGATTTACTATAGAGAAGGATCTTCCATTAACTGATCCAGATCCAGCGTTGCCAGGTCCACCAACACAAGCTATATCTGGTGTTACCAATAAGGCGCCGGTTGTAGATAATCCAAATGTAAAATTACCAACCCAAGAAGTTAAACAATTAGATGCCACTGCAGCACAACAGGCTACTTCAAAAGCACAAAGTTCAGTTAGTAATGTAACTTCACAAGCTCAGAGTGTGACTAGTAATGTAACTTCACAAGCTCAAGGAGCTGTTGGTGGCATAACAAATCAGGCTCAATCGGCCGGTAGTGCTTTAAATGGATTAACTGGTGGTTTATTGGGTGGCGCAGCCGGTGCAGGAATTGGTGCATTAGCCGGGGGTGGAAAAGGTGCTTTGATTGGTGGACTTTCTGGAGCAGCATTAGGTGGTGTAGTTGGTAGTTTAAAGTCTAAAGCCGATGGTTTGGGTAAAGATTGGAATCCGGATAAATTTAATCCAACATCTATTGCAGGAAATGACAAGGTTATAGATCCAAAAACTGGGCAGATATCATCCACTCAAGCTATAGCGAAAGCTGATGCTGCTAAAAATGCTTTGGGAGCTGGTTTATTAGGTGGTGCTGCTGGTGCAGGAATAGGTGCATTGGCTGGAGGCGGAAAAGGTGCTTTAATTGGTGGATTAGGTGGTGCTGCTGTTGGTACAGGATTATCAATAGGAGGTGTTACTGGAGGTGCTTTGGCCGGAACTGGTCTTGGAGCTGGTATAGGAGCGATAGCTGGTGGTAAAAAGGGTGCAATAATAGGAGCTGTATCTGGCGGTGTATTAGGTGCGGCAGCTGCAAAATTGTCATCTATAAAAAATGGAGTTCCAAAACCAAAAGTACCAAAACCACCAAGTCAACCCAGAATAAAGACAATTAAGGTAAAGAAACCTAAAAACTACACTGGGGATATAAATGTTCCAACTTCGGCCGAACTACAAAAAGAAGCCATGTCTTTACCTGATATAGGTAGTCAACAAATATCAAATATTAATCAAAATCTGTCTGGTCTAGTATAATTATATATATAAGCATATGAAAAGTGATGCATTGAAAGAAGTAATCAAAAAAATAGTACATCAAGAAGTTAAATCTATTCTTAAAAAGGAATTGAGATCTTGTTTAGCAGAAATAATTCTTGCAGAAGACGCTAAGAAAACTAAAATAAGAGAAGATGCTCCTATCAAGATGGAAGAAATGCTTGAGGAATCTATTAAAGAAGAAGTTGTACCTGAAGCCCCCAAGAAGTTTGTTAAATATACAAACAACGAAGTGTTGAATCAAATACTAAATGAAACCAAAGGTGGAATTCCAAGAGAAGGTCAATATGTTGGTCTATCCGAAGGATTTTCAAATATAGGTGGAGATTCATCAATCATCAACGAAGTCGTGGCACCAGTTAAAGCTCCTGAAAGTGCTCCCGCCGAAGTAAAAGGTGTTTATCAAGCCATGACCAGAGACTATTCAAAGTTGATGAAGGCTATAGACAAGAAGAGAAACAAGGTTTAATACATGGCTAAAAAAGCATTAGGTTTAAAACTACCAATTACTCTAGGTCAAGATGGATATTTTCAAACCAATTCTTTGACTGCTGAACAATTGTCTTCAAATATTCAGAACCTATTGTTAACTAAGCCTGGAGAAAGACGATTCAACAACGCATTTGGTTCAAGTTTATATGGACTATTGTTCCAAATGAATGATTTGGAGGTGTCTAAAGAAATTATTGTTGATGCAGTTCAACGTGATGTTGATAAGTTTGTTAATGGCGTGATAGTTACCGATGTAAAGGTATCATTATCGAATGAACAAAAATTCACGGGAACAATTAATAATGATAAGAATAAGATATTTATAAGCGTCGTGTTTACTTATAATAACACGACTGCAACGACGGATGTAGCAATTTCAAACCCTAGAATCTGATGTCAGAACTAATTAACAAAACGTTTAGAACAAACACAAAGGATGTTAACTATGTGAATAGGGACTTTACATCTTTAAAACAACAACTGATTGACTTTACCAAGCAATATTATCCGTTGTCTTACAGAGATTTTAGTGAAAGTTCCCCAGGTCAAATCTTTATTGAACAGGCCGCATATGTAGGTGATGTATTATCATATTATACCGACCAACAATTCTTGGAAAGTTTCATCCAATTTGCGGTTGATCGTAGAAATATTATAAATTTAGCTAAATTTTTGGGTTATAAACCAAAAGTATCATCTGCTTCATCAACAGCGGTTGATATATTTCAATTAGTACCATCAATTCAAACAACAAACAATGAATATGTACCAGATGAACGATATGCGTTGATACTAAGACCATTTACTCAACTATCAAGTATAAGTGGTGTTAACTTTATTGTTGAAGAAAGTGTGGATTTCACTCAAGACACACTATTCTCGCCTAGAGAAATTAGCGTTTTCAATAGAGACGAAACAGGCGCTCCACAATTCTTCCTATTAAAGAAATCAACCAAGGCTTATTCTGGAACAATAGTAACAAAACAAGTTAGTGTTACAAACGCTACTCCATTTTTGTCTATAAAGCTAGATGAAACCAATGTTCTTAAAGTTGTAAGTGTAATAGACTCAAATAATAACAATTATTATGAAGTAGATTACTTGGCTCAAGATACCATTCCACTCAAGATCGATAATGTTCCGTTAACAAACCAGACTTTATCTAAATACAGAGGTGAAACTCCAAAAATTCTTAAATATTTAAGAACTGAGAAAAGATTTGTAACAACCATTGACGAAAACAATTTTACGTACTTACAATTTGGTGCAAACACTGAAAATTTTGAGAATACAATTGTAATCCCAAATCCAACAAATGTTGGTGTTGCACTATCCAATTTAAAGAATTTAAATATCAGTTTAGATGGTACGAATGTATTAAAAAGCAATTCTTACGGCGTATCTCCATCAAATACAACTTTAACTATTACTTACATTATAGGTGGGGGAATCAATTCGAATGTAAATGCTGGAGATATTAGTAAAATTTCTGCCACATCATTCCAAAATGATACTACAGGTTTAACTGATAGTGAAATCTCATTATTAAATAATATAAAGAACTCATTGAGAGTGAATAATGATGAAGCTTCTACCGGAGGCGATGATGCAGAATCAGATGAAGAGATTCGTCAAAATGCTATTTTGAACTTTTCCTCTCAAAACAGAATGGTTACCCAAGATGACTTTTTGTTGAGAGTATATGCACTTCCACCAGACTTAGGAAATATTGCTAAAGCTTATGTTCAAAGTAATTTAACACAACAAGTTACTTACAATGGTTTGGTATCTGGTATAACAACTATTGATAATAATCTGAATGTTGATTTGACTCCAATAAATCTTTTGGATAGAAGAAAGTTTTTAGAGTCAAATAACCCATTTACAAATAATCTATATTTATTGGGTTATGATGCAAATAAAAACTTGACTACTATCAACCAAGCTACTCTTCAGAACTTAATTACCTACATAAAAAATTATAGAATATTAACCGATAAGATTAATATAATTGACGGATTTATAATTAATATCGGCGTGGAATTTAAAATATCAGTATTTCAAGGATTCAATAAACGTGATGTTTTAAATAATTGTATTCAATCTGTTAAATCATTCTTTGAAATTGATAAGTGGAGTTTCAATCAACCAATTAATCTTAGTCAATTGAATTTTGAAATCATGAAGATTGAAGGAGTCCAATCTGTCACTGATATTAAGGTGAAAAATTTAACCATCGATGATGGAAACTATTCTCCAGTTGCTTATAATATCAGTATCGCCACTCAAAATAATATCGTGTATCCATCAAAAGATCCATCGGTATTTGAGGTTAAATATCCAAACAACGACATTAAAGGATTGGTAGTCTAATATGCATAAATTTATATATCCAGCTAAAGATACATACATCAATAACTCATCTAAATTTGAAGATAAAAATTTTGGTATTGATGAGATATTAGAAATCTATGCATCAAACAAAGGATCAGAAACAATATATACGACCCCAAATTGGCAGACTCCTCCACAGACTACTTCGTCATATGGAAATGAAGGTTGGTTAGCTTATAATACAAGTTCTCTTTTCATATATTCTGGTAGTACTTGGAGAAAGTTTAGTTTGACATCAGATACAATCGCTGGAACTTCATTTATTGCTAATTTCAACGGAAGATTATCTAATGTGATAAGCGTTCCTAGAAAAAGACTATTTGTATCAGGATCTGCGGGATTTACATCTGGATCTTTTAGCGGAAGTTATAATTTTATTAATAACAACTTTCATGCTAGCGGTTCTTGGACAACAGGCAGTTTTTCAGGATCTATACGAGCTAAATCTTCATTTACCCAATTAAGAATTGGATCGAGAAATTTTACGTCGCCACTTACCGCTTCTGTAACTGGCACTGGTAGCTTTAAGAATTTGACAGGTATCATCGATGGTAGATCAAATACAGGTCTTTCTTGTTGTACGGGATTTTATAGACCTGTTCGAGCATTTTTAAGCGGATCATTTACAGGAAGTTTTTCTTCATCTAATTTTAATGGATATATTCAAACTGTAACTTCATCTCGTTTATATAGAGCGGATGTTACTAATTTTATTGGATACTTCGATGGTCAATATAATGGCAATTTCACAAGACCATCAACCGCAACTTATTTATTGTATCCAGAATTCTCAAGAACATTAATTAAGTTTGATTTAACAGAATTAAGTCAGTCAATCGCAAGCCGACAAATTTCAAGTTCATACATGAAATTTTCTTTAAATCTGAAAGCGGCTGGTGCTAGAAATATTCCATTAGACTATAAGATCTACGCATATCCATTGAGTGCAAGTTGGGAAAATGGTAATGGTAGATATGCAAACGATGGTAGTGAAATAGGAGCCAGCTGGGATTATAGAAATTATTCTGGCAGTGGACTATGGTATCGTAATTTACAAACTCGTAGTTATCAACAAGTTGATTATCTATTAACATCATCTTATGCTACCGGAAGTTTTAAAAATCAAGGTGGAACTTGGTATTATAATGTTCCACCAACATATACCAACAAACGTAATTGGATTTGTAGTTCATCATTTTTTCCTGGATTAAGAGGATCAAGTTTGATTGCTAGTCAATCATTCTCATATGGATCTCAAAGTGATATAAACATGGATATAACCACGATGGTGAGATCTTGGTTGTGTGGATGTGTTCCAAATAACGGGTTAATTTTGATAACTTCATTTGAATTGAGTACTCCTCCATTAGAATATACCAATGGCTTATTACAATTCTTCAGTAAAGAATCTAATACAATTTATTCACCATATTTGGATGTGGCTTGGGAGGATGTGGTATTTAATACTGGTAGTTTAGCTCCTCTTAGTGGATCCACGGACAATTTAATAAATCTTCAATATCTAAAAGAGGCTTATAAAGCTGGTAGTATTCCTAAAGTATTTGTATTTGGAAGAGATAAATACCCATTAAAAACTTTTAATAAGGCTTATCAACAGCCAGTAATGGTAACACCTAAGTATTTGCCAAAATCATCATATTATATGATTAAAGATGCGGAATCAGAAGAGGTGTTAGTAGATTTTGATAGATATACAAAATTAAGTTGTGATCCATCAAAAGGAAATTACTTTATAATAGATACTACAGGACTACCACAAGAAAGATATTTCAAAATACTTATTAAAGTAGAATATAGTGATGGTACCGTTGATATTGCGGATACTGGCAAAATATTCAAGATAGTAAGATGATATGGCAAATATACCATTAGTTTATAATGTATCTTTGGTTGATGTCCAAAAGTTCAGAGACTTTGGTACATTCGCTAATAATTTTGATGATTTTGGAAATCTAAAACAAGTCTATTCAGTCACACAATCTGTAAGTGGTAGTTTAAATTATGTAAATGTCCCACTCAAAGTATTTGTATACAACGAATCTAAAATTGTTGATACCAATACAACTGATTTCACTGAGATGCAAACTGAAGAATCTGTTGATAATAGAAACATCGATCAAATTCTTGAACAATACAATGTTGCAATCGCTGAGAATCGTATTTTGAATGAGACCATCAATCAGTTGGTTGAAAAATACGAAGTGAATGATGATAAACAAGTCATTGCTTCTATGAAAAGTGAAATTATCAAACTTAGAATTGAACTTGGCCAAGGTAATGTACCATCTGATTTTAGTGATGACTATCCATTCTTACCAATAATTTAATATGCCTTATAATTACCTAACAATTAATGAAAGTGGACTAAATTCGGGTTTGGTAAGTGCTTCTTATTTTGATGTTGAATTGCAATCTTTGTATGAACAACAATATAGCACAAATGAAGTATTTTTCGGAGACTCAGATGATGATTTAGTAGAGTTCAGTTTATATAATTCTAATCAAGAACCATTGACATTTAATAGAATAGTACCAAGTGTTACTTATAGTGTAATCCAAGGTGATTATTTAGATATAAATGGTCAACCAAAAAATTATAGAGTATTAAATCCAAATACTAATATAACTAGATTCGGTGATAACATACTTTTACACCCACAATTTGATTTAAAGTTCAATCAAGTAAGTCCTGGGTTGTATTATCTTTTGTACAACCCAACCAGAAATGTGGCTGGTAACTCTACAAATAAATTGGTAATAAAAGAAATTTCTCCAAGTAGAACTGAACTGAAACTTTCCTTTGCTTTTAATAAAGACGCGAGTACTTCTAACAGACTATCTGCGATTAAGACTACATCATTCGCCGATAAAAAATATTTGTTCTTGCAATTAGAGGATAATTTGATCAAGATAATTGACAATAATCCTATCTCTCAGAATTTTTCTATAGAACGACAAAACGTAAATTTAATAAAAATTTGTCAAAATTTAGGTTTCAAAAATGAAGCCGATTTAACACAATTTATAATTGATTCATACGTTGGATTTGATAAAGTTTTAGTTTTAAATAGAACTGAAAATTCCGATGTGTTGTCTTATCAATCGGTCAAGTTCACAGGTATAGCACAACAATTAAAGAATTTTATTTATCAATATAACGATGTAGAATTTTCTGGGGAAGAAATACAACTCGCTTTTAAAACAATAGTAACTAAAGTCTCTCAAGATAGAATTGTTCAAAAAACATCTTTAAATGCTATTGATTTACAAGACGCAGTTAATTTATTTGTACAAATATTGTATACTGATTGGCTACAACCTCAGACCGATTTACTTCTATCAAATTATTCTGAAAGATTTTTCGGTTTATATAAGAATGCTTTAAATTTTGATAACGGAAATCTTATTAAGATTTTAAGTCACACCAGTTATTATAACACAATCGATGGAGTCAATAATGTACAGATAAAATTGGATTCTCCTCTTCCAACAGAATACAACGTCAAATCAACTTGTTGGATATCAAACATTTCAATAGCTCCATTATATTTTAAAGTTAATATATACGCCGATAGTGTATCCAGAAAGGTGTACTTAAATGGTGTTAATTTTTCAGTACAAGTACCAACCATCAGTCCTACAAATGATAAATTTTCAGACTTGGACAGAAACACTTTGTTTTATGCAAAATCAAAGTTAAAAGAAAAAGTTAACGATTTATTAATCAACTACGATAACTTTGATAACTTCATAAATTATTCTTCCGCAGAACTTAGATCTAAAATAGCTAAGAATAAAATTAATCAATATAGTAGTTATGATGCATCGAAAGAACAAATAAGCCAACAAGCTGATACTGCTAACACAGCTATATCATCTTCTTTATCTGAAAAATACGATTCAATTACACAAACTCAAATCAATTTGTTAAATACGTTTGATGAATACGAATCATATTTGTTCTTTAATACGTCTAGTATAGATGAAAAAATACAAGATGGTGTTTCTTACGATAGAGACAATTACGATAGTTTGTTAAATCAATTGCCTGAATATTTGAAGAATGATCCGCAATCAGAGGATTATATAAAGTTCACATCAATGGTTGGTCATTTCTTTGATAATATATTGGTTTATATCAAAAAATTTCCAAGAGCATATCCGATAAACTATAACGATAACAATGATTATCCAAAAAATTACATAGAAGAGTTGTTAAACTCTTTCAACTGGAATATTGATAATATTAAATTTGAAAAGAGTGATATAAGTCAATTGTTATTTAATGCGTCGGAACAGACTGGATCTTTATCGTCATCATATTTTGATTATGCCAAATCTATACTCAATAGATTTGCAAATAATATGAGTGGTGTGTATAAGACTAAAGGCACTACTACTTCGTATGAATTGGTAAGAAGTATTTTTGGTGTATCTGCCGATCTAATTCAACCAGTTGAATATGGAAGTAGTGATGTTTTGGTAAACAGACAGGTATTTTATGATTTCGATGACATAGTGTATATGTCTAAGTTCACAAACAATGAGTATATAAAATTCAATTATACGGGAAGTGAATTTACATTGCAATCTAGCGGTTTACCATATTCTCAAAGTGCAACGCCTGGTACTGGTATTACACAATCATATCGTGAAGTGTTTACAGGATTATCAGCGTTGGAGTGTTCTTTTAGATTCAATAAAAACAACTACAATTATTTGGATAGAATTCCGTTAATTAAAAAGTACAGAAATAACCAAGTTGATTGGGAAATTTATATTAAGAAATCCATACAACAAGTAAGTGGTCAGCTAATATTTAATTTTCAACCTCAAGGAACTGATTCAAATTCTATTGTACTTCAAGAACTTCCATTGTTAAATGGAGATATTTATACAATCCTATTGACTAGAGATGTTGCTCCTGGTGTATTTGATACTCCAACTACAACTATAAATCACTATCCACTTACACAATCTATAACATCATCTGCTGCAAATAAATTTGCACCTTATGTTTATACATTAGCTGTCAATCAATATTATGGAAGTCAATTGAATTTTAGTGCTAAAAAGAATTCTACAATTCTATATGATCACAATCAATATTTTTCAAGTGGTAGCTATCATATTGGTAACTTTTCATCATCTGTAAAATTTTTTGGTAATATCGATAAAGTTAAAGTTTATTTAGATCCTGTATCTTCTGAGAATTTTGACGAACACTCATACAATATTAACTCGTTTGCAATAGATGATAAGGAACGAGAATATAAGAATGCAAGATATGTTTGGAGTTTTGACACTCCGGTTAGTTTGTACTCATCGACTTCAACCAAGTTGATACCAAATCAAAACTTATATTACAAAGACAATTTTCAAGCTGTTAATTTCCCAGTTCAAATAGAAACACTACCTTATCCTATTTGTAAACCATCCGAAGTAACTAAGTTTCCTTATCAATTTGAGAAATTATCTATAAAACAAGCAATTAATTCAAATAAATTTGGACCAAATTATAGAAATAATAGTAAGATAAATAAGATTGACATGTTGCTTAATACAAATTTGGTACCATCTGAACAATCAGCCTATACGGAAGATGTTATCGGTGCTGATTCAAATCTTGTTGGATACTACATATCTCCATACCAATATTTGAATTCAAAGATTGAAGACTTTTTGGGTAAAGAAGGTATTACAGATGTAATAGGAAATCCAGCATATTTAACTAGTCAAAGTTATCCAGAACTAAAGGTTCTACAAAGAGACTTTGCCCAGTTAAATGAAAAATACATATATACACAAGAATTTTTGAGCACCTATAAGTTTTATATTGATTTTTCTATATTTGATTTTATCAAGAAACTTACTCCACAAAGAGCTACACTAAAACGTGGTATACTACTAGAACCTTCTATTTTTGAACGTAAAAAATTCAACTATAAAAATGTGGGTGTAACCGCTTTGGATCCTGATAATCCACTTGCTTCATCATCTAGTCTAATAACATTTAATAATTATGCTACTTTCACATCAAGTTTAATTAATACCAGTGACACATCTAGCTGTGGCATCGTAACAATGTTTGAAACAACTGATATAGATACTGATAAAGATCAGTATAATTATTCGATGTTTGAAATCAAACCATCATATGATGTGAGAGATTTCGTATACAGCAAGTATGGCAAGGATGTGGGTGTCGATAAAAACGGACCTTATATTAGAGATTTATCTAAGGTAGGTCAAAGTAGTTACTACTTGATGACCAATAATAAACTTCCAAGCGTAGTTGGATTTACATCTAGTTACTTTGAAGTTCAAATTGTTGGATCTGGATCTGTAACTGGTAGTAGAGTTTATAGAGATTTATACAAGGGTGATTTAAATTCAGGTTATTCTAAGAGACACCTGAGTAAGTTTGTATTTGCTGGTTCAAGAAACAGATATCGTGCTGTAAGTGGTTCTGTAACTAGAATTACAAATGGTGTGAAGTTAGATAAAAGTATGGGTTCTTTAACATATTATCCATTCACAAAGGGTAAGAATGATTATACTAGAACCGTTAATAGAAACGGATTACCAAATGGATCATTACCAGTAATTTCTATTCCTGGATTCTTATCTATGGAAGTTACGAGTAGTACATTCCCTAAATATGGTACATTAACTGGATCCGTCGGTAAACCTAAATCAATATTTGTACAATTACCGATAACCGCATCCATATATACGAGTGCAAGTTTGGATATGTACATAATGAATTTATAATTACAAATTTCGATAAAAAAACAAAACTTAGAGATAATTATTATATATGGCATATTTAGACAATAACGTTCTTACGGTAAACGCGATACTTACTAAGAAGGGTAGAGAAATCCTAGCAAAAACCGGTGGTTTAAACATCACTGCTTTCGCTCTAGCCGATGATGAAATCGACTATACTCAGTTTAACCCAAACCATCCACTTGGTAGCGCATACTACGATATAGCTATTCGTAATACACCTGTGATGGAACCAATCACAGATGAGTCTCAGTTGATGAAATATAAGTTAGTGACATTGAATGATGGTGTAACAGCTGTACCTACAATCAATTTGAATATTTCTTCTATAAATGTTCCAAGAGACTTTACTGGAGAAATATTGTTGAGTCCAAGTACTAACCCAACTTATAACGTAACCTTGGGTTATACCGCTATTTTGTCAAATAAGAACGTGGGTACATTGGTTGTAACTGAAACTAATAGTATCAATTCTTCTACTGCAACTATTCCAACATTCGCTGGAGATTTGGCATCCAACACTTCACAAGCTGTTGTTGGTAATAAGTTTAGATTTATTCCAAATGCGTCTCTCTCAAAGACTACCACAACCAATATTACAATTATTGGTAATGAAAGTGGTGGTAATACCGCAATCAACGTGACCGTAACAGTACCAACAACTTAATAAATTATGATATTTAGTCAATTTACAAAAGATGACATCGTAGCTGGTAGAATTAACCAAGTTTCATCTGGATTATTTGGATCTGGAGACTTGCAAGTCAGCCAATCTTTATTCACCACATCATCTACACAGGGTCGTCAATTGACCGGTTCATCACCATATGATGTTAAGAATGGTCAATACTACTTAGACATTTATTATAGTAGTGAACAATATTTTGCAGTTGCATATGGAGACTATGCAAATACAGGTAGTTCTCAATATGATAATCCAAGTTATTCTGTGCCTGTATTAACTAATGAAACTAAAGTTATTTACACACAATACAAGAATACATTACTACAACCAGGTGATACACTATTCAGTTTTGCTTCTGGTAGTGTGGATAACCCAGTTGATAGTGAAGCGATTTTTGCTGTTAATTTCTCAGCCGATAAGTTTAAAGATCAAATTGATCCAGGTCAAATCCAACTAAATTTGAGTGGTGCAAATGGAATTTATTCATTTATTGATGACTCACAGATTGTTAATAAGTCTCTGGGTGTGTATAATATCATTTCAGGTTCTATTATCAATGGTATACCAACACCATATCTGAAGAATAATACTGTTCAATATGAAGGTATTGGATTGTTTTATCCAACAAATGGTATTGTTGTTTTAAATGCCTTAAATTTACAAAATCGTGTTGGAATTAATTCTCAAATTGCAAACAGAGCCGGTTTTCCAAACTCAACATCTACAAATGTGGATGGTCACTGGAGAGTTTGGATCAGAGACTTTTTCAAAGCATTAAAGGGAACAACCAAATTGATGGCTGTACGAAAGAGTGAGTTTGTACCATCTACAAATTACTTCGTTCGTGTTAAGAATAGAGAGTTTAATTACAGCAACAATCCAACATTTGTATCAGATGGTACAGATGGTCAAACAAAAGGTACAATTATTTATCAAGACTTGATAAACAACCCACGTACTTATATCACCTCGGTTGGTTTGTATGATGACAATAATGAATTGCTAGCAATTGGTAAGTTAAGTCGTCCTACTCAAAAATCATTTGATAATGAATTGTTGATTAAAGTTAGAATTGACTTTTAATTATCAATAAATCTTCCTATTTATATTAGGATGATTAAATTTTTCAAAAACGAAGACATACTTGTTACTGCGTTCTCTGTAGCATCTACACAGAACGTTAATAACATTGTTACTGATTTGATAGCCGGAAATGATTCCACTGATTATTTCCCAATATTAATATTTAATGACGAATGTGACTACAATGTGTCTGGCAGTTGTGAACCTAATTTTTCTAATCAATCGTATCTGGCTGAATCTCAGTATTCCGGCGTAATTCCGAACTTTGAAATTGGAAAATATATCACTTCTAGTGTTGTATTTTATCCAAAAGAAAGTGAGTTTTATAATGTAAAAACCAATCCGACAAATTCGATTGGAACATATCAAGGACAAGTTTATAATACTATCAAACGAATGTATTATAACAGTTACAATAACGGATATAACATATTTGGATTTGATGGATATGATACATCAAAAGCTAAATTGAATCTAACAAACGATTTTTCTTTATTTAGTTTTGCATCTTCTCAGGCTGGTGATCGTATTAGACCTGGTTCAGTTCGTATAAATAATCAAAGTGGGGATATAATTGGATATATCGTAGATGATAGTAATTATAACCTATATTTATCTGGAAGTTACTTCATTAATTACTTCGGTTTTAATTCCGATAATAGTGGGTTAATTAAAAAAGGAACTTACGGATTAGCAAG
>Ga0075473_10000501_pt1 | contig 16304 bp, 21 predicted proteins | sample DEB19_08_DNA_FD_76340 | JGI IMG/M metagenome (GOLD analysis project Ga0075473, IMG submission 76340) | Aqueous microbial communities from the Delaware River and Bay under freshwater to marine salinity gradient to study organic matter... | ecosystem: Environmental > Aquatic > Marine > Coastal ... | reverse complement strand
GTAACTCAGAATTAGTTTAGAAATATTATTAATGACTAAATCTAAATCTCAAATTGGTAGAAGTTCTGTACGTTCTGGTAAACGATTAGAAAATAGATATGCTAATATGTGGACAGAATGGACAGGAGAAGAATTTAGGCGACGTAGAATTGAAGGAAGGGGAGTATCTGTAGCTGGGTTAGAAGGAGTTGCTGATGTAATATGCACATCGGCTAATTGTAAATTTGCAATTGAATCCAAAAAAGAAAAAACTTTTTCTTTCACAGCCACACCGTGGTCTGATAAATCGTCGTTTTGGATGTGGTGGAAGCAAGCATCAATTGATGCTATGATTAGAACAATGAATGGCACACATTATTACATGCCGCTTGTTCAATTTAAACCTACACCAAATCATGATTATGTTGCTATTGCTGAAACGTCTATTCAGAAATTAACAGTTTTATCTCCTATTGCTGGGTATATAATTGCACCAAATTTTTTATTAATGCATGAAACTGTAGTTATAGATGGTAAGCCTTTAAAATTTGAAATCAAATCTACAAATGTATTATTAACAACATGGAAAAATTTCATAACATCGATAGATAGTAAATCAGTTTTTTATAGGTAATACAATGGCATGTTGTGGTGGTGGTAAAAAATCTATCAGAGTCCAACAAACACCAGCCCAAACACAAAAGTTAAGCATTAAACCACCATCTACAATGCGAGTGTTTGTTAATAATCAAAAAACAAACACTCAAGAAACGATTCTTGTGCAACGGGCTCCACTTTCAACAGTAATTAAAAAAACTGATTTGCAGAAATGCACCGTGTGTGGCCATCCAGCAATGATTCAAAAAGTTGGTGGGAGATCTAGATTACAATGTACGAATTTTTCTTGCAGGGCAATTGTTTAAATTTAATTATAATAATATTATTATCAACAATTGCCATTGAATCTTTAATAACATTAATTAAAGATTCAGATCTTAGTAAATTAGTAGTTCATCCAATAATTACTAAAAGATATGAACAAAATCCTGTGTGGTATAATTTAGCTATGTATAAATATATCACATGCGGACATTGTATGAGTTTTATTTATTCATTACCATTTGCATTGTTCATATCTTTGTATTTGACTGGGCCGTATACATTATTATTAATATGGTTAGCGTTACAAAGATTGTCAAATTGTTTTAATGTGATATATAAATTAGTGGCTCATGGCAGAGTTACAGCATTAGAATTTATAACACCATTAATAGAGGTAAGACCACATATGTCAGCTGGTAATTATTTTGATGATATTAGAGAAAGACAATACAATAAAGGTTTTTTACAGAAAATTAATGTTAATTCATTATCTGATATTCAAAGAATAATTAGATCAACTAGCACAGAAAATAACAAGATAAAGAATGCCACTGTTATTATTGATGGTAAACCGACCATGATAAATACGGCGACAAATCATCCATCATATATGCAAATAATAAAGGAGTTGTTTTTAGAAGAACAATCCATGCAGGAACAATCAGAATCAGAACCAATATTAATAAATGGAGAAGTTCTTATACCAGTGCATGTTCAATCTAGCACATCTGTTGAAAAAATCATTGAACAGTTCACTGGTGGTGTTAGAGATGGATACAGAATAAAATGGCAATTGTCTGATAATTCTGTATATTTTTATGATCCGATATCAGAAAAATTAACTAAATTAAATGGTTAGATTTCAATTTCCAGTTGTAACATCACCAATATTAATGTATCAACCAATGTTTGGTGATTATTTAGTATGGTCTAAATGGTTTTCTACTTGGCACGGATTTCTAATAGAATTTGATAATAAAGATGTTACAACTTTTATTATGGCTGGATTGCCTTCATTATTAGTGTCACAAATTTCTTCTAGTAAATCAATAGTTAAATTGAATTTGACTAATATTAGAAATAGTAAAGGTGGAAAATTTGCTATAATAAGACATTCTCCAGAACAAAATAGAATGATATGGTATGTATAAATATCCAAACATAGAACAATTAACTGACGAGTCTCTTTTATATGATAGAAATGTTTATTTTATACAACCATATCATCAAGGTGTTTCATTAAATGTTAAAAATGCTCAAGATAATATGTCTGTGAGCATTTCACCGCTTAATTGGGATGGCACACCAAAATTAGAAATGGATAATTTACTTATTAAATCATTAGAATTTAATGAATTAATAATTGATAATTTTCGACTGTCTGGAATTTTAAATTATCAATTATTTTTTGATTCGCAATTGAAAATAGTTGATTTGGTTGTTAATGATGAATTTGTTAGTGTTGGAATGTTATCTAGTCTATTAAATAATAATTTTTTATTACAAACAATCTTAGCACATGGAATATTAAATAAACAATCATTAAATAAAATGATAAATGATCATAAAACATTTATAATAAAACCATCTGTTAGATTTTGTTTTGATAGTGATAAATCTAGGCCATATTATGCCAGAATATTATAATCCTTGGTCACATACTGTAGAATTGATTGGTCCAACTGGAGACAGAATCAGAATAAAAGGAAAATCAACTAAGACATTAGATGATTATTTTGATAAATATGTAGAAAGAGGATATATTCAAAAAACTTCAACGTTAAAACAAGATAAACCATCAGTAACAGATCAAATTGTAAAAATTAACACTCAAGCATCAATAAATGTTAATAGAATTGGTAATAATAAACATAAATTAGCAAGGAACAGACTGGATAATACTTCTATAAGAAAAACAATTCAATTATCTCAACCGAAACAAATGGAAGAAGTCGTTCCATTGAAAACAAATACTCCTTCTCAATCAAGACAAATAGTAAAACAAATATTACCAACTTCTAAAGGCTTAGTTAATAAATCATCTGTGTTACCGCAACCACACAGAAATGTTAAACCATCAACAAATAAAATAGTCGGTAAAGAAATAAGTGGCAATGCTTTAAACATTTATAATAATTCAATATTACCATATAGAATTAGTAATGGTGTTGCAATATGCATTTTGTCGTATAATAGACACGCTTCGTTACGTCGATTAATTGAATCAATAAAAGCGACAATCGATTTAGAACAAGTCGTAATATTTGTTTCAGATGATGCTAGTACTGATTTAAATACTATTGCTTATTTAAATGAATTGGCTAATGATCTAAAAATTGTCGTTATTATGAATAATGTTAATATTGGTGTTGCTGGTAATACCAATAGATTATTAAGATGTGCTCAAAGATTTGAACATATATTCATTGTTAATGATGATGTTGAATTTTTAAAACCTGGGTGGGATAAGTTTTATATTAACAAATCAAAACAATCTTTTATACATCATGCCTGTTTTAGACAATCTGGCGTTTATGGTGCTAAAAATATTGATGTAAAATGTATTAATTTACGTGGTGTTAATGTAGAATTAATAAATTCAAAACCGCATGGTGCAATGCTATATTTAAACAATAAAGTATTGAAAACGTGCGGATTTTTTGATGAATCATATAAAAATTATGGAATGGAACATGTAGATTGGTCATTAAAACCAGCAGAATTTGGATTGCAACCAGTTGGTTTTTTTGATTTTACTGGTTCTATTGAATATATTACAATTCATTCTGAACCATCTGCTGTTAATGATCGTAATCAATCATATAAAATTAATAAAGAATTGTTTTCAATTAGAAAAGAAAAATTTAAAGCTGAACCAACTAATGAATCAAAAGTTCCTAAAATAACATATTTAATACCATGTAGGGATTTTGAGAGAACAGATAGTATTAAAACTGTTATAAATGGTGTTATTGGTCAATCTTTTCCAGAAATTGAAATAATATTAATTGAACAAGATGTTGTTCAAAGAATTAATCAAAATACTTTACCACCGATTGATTATTTATTTGTTGATGATACAAATAGAGGTCTATTTAACAAATCAAAAGCGTTTAATAAAGGTGCCGCTAAAGCTACTTCAGAATATTTAGTATTACATGATGCTGATATGCTGTCACGTGTAGACTATACTAAAACACTTTATAATTTATTAAATACTCATGCTGCTGTACATATTTGTGGTAAAGTGTTATATTTAAACAGCGATACAACGAATGTTGTAAATAAAACTGGTAAAATACCAAACAATCCAACATTTGAAAGAATGATAGGGTATTTTGAAGGCGGGTCTTTAGCTATTAAAAAATCATCATTTTGGAATGTTGGTGCATTTAATGAAGATTATAATGGATATGGTTGTTTTGTGCCAGGTAATAAAGTTATCACTAATCGTGGTCTTGTTAACATCGAAGATGTTAGAAAATGTGATGAATTATTGACGCACAATGGTAACTACAAAAAACAAATCTCTAGAATAAGAAATTATAATGGTGTTGTATTAGATATATTTGTTCCTGGTAGACTTCCAATTAAAGGTGTAACACCTAATCATCCATTTTTAGTACATGATATCAATGGTGAATATGTTTGGCGTGAAGCAAGAGACTTAAGAAAAGGTGATTTATTAGCTCAAACTGATGTTTTGCCAGATTTATCACCAACTGTTATATTTCAAAATATAATCGACAGTGATAAATGTGAATCAAATTCAACTGATAAATCACAATTTGGAATGATTTATGATATTAGAGAATATAAATATGATGGTTTAGTGTATAATTTCGAAGTTGAAGATGATCATAGTTATTATGTTCATGGTATTAGTGTTCATAATTGCGAAGATTGTGATTTTTACACAAGAGTAAAATCATTATCAACTTGGTTGTGTACAGAAGAATATGATTTAATTCATTTATGGCATACTAGAGTGCAAAATTGGTCTATTCATCATAATGAAAATAAAAGACTTGAAGCTAAATTATCATTATTACCAGTAGAAAAAAGAATAGAACTTCAATTGAAACAATTAAAATCGCTTGGATATATTAATTAATTATGAAAATATTAGTCACACATAGACCTGGTGGTGCATTTGGTTTTATTACAGACAGTTGGATTAATGCTTTCAAAGATAAAGGTCATGAAGTATCTCGATGGGATGGTATTGAAAGATCTTGGTATTCTTTTGAACCAGATTTATATTTGGGATGCAGTGGTCATAAACAACCAATACCGCCTAACCACAATGCTAAAATTGCAATACATGTAAACCCATATGGCCCGATAGATGTTAATGGAATAAATGAGCAACAACAATCTAAAGATTGGGTAATATCAATGAAACCAGACATAGTGTTTGGTTATGGATTTGATGATGATTCTATTTATTGGAAATATTGGAAAGAAAAGCTTGGCATTCCATGGTGTCCAATGCCAACTGCTGGCGATAAAACAATATTTAATATTACAACACCGATTGAATCAAGATCTAATGGTCTAATATACATAGGCGGAAGATGGTCATATAAAGCAACTTCTATTGATAAATATTTATTATCAGCAATAAGACATGCTCAAGCTAATAAACATAAAGTAGAAGTATATGGATGGGGTGATTGGCCACCTGGGATTAGTAGAGGACAAATAACCAACGAAGAAGTTCCATTGTTATTTAATAAATCAAAAATAGGACCATGTATATCTGAACCACATACCCAGATGCATGGTTTTGATTTACCAGAACGTTTTTTCAAAGTATCATTATGTGGATTGTTGCCGATCCATGATCCTGTTCCAACGTTAAAACGATTATTTCCAGATCTACCAATGGCCCAAAATGTTGATCAATATGTTGAATTATGTAATTATTATTTAACACATGATGCTGAAAGAATTAATTTAGCCAAAAAAATCAACAGTCTTGTTTTAAATGGTCATACATATCATCATAGATTGTCTAGATTATTGCGTGAACTGGGTTTTGTGTCAGAATCGCATGAAATGCTTAATTAATGGCAGTAGTTACTGAATATTTTGTATTTTGCCATCTACCAAAATGTGGTGGTAAATTTGTTAGATATGTTCTAGAACAATTAAACATACCACATAATGATGTTGGTGATTATCATGCTTCATATAATAGAATTAAAAATTTAATTAGTAATTCATTATTTAGTGTCACAAACATTAGACATCCACTAACTTGGTATCAATCAAGATGGCATCACAGAATTAGACTTGGTTGGGAACCATTGGCTGTTGAAGATTGGAATTGTGCTTCTAATGATTTCAATCAATTTGTTTTAAATATGATTAAATATGATAATGATGGCAGATTATCAACTATTATTAAATCATTTGATGATGGTAAAAATGGGTGTGCCGATTTTGTTCTAAAACAAGAATCTTTAAGTAAAGATTTATATATTTTATTGAAAAAATTCTATCAATTTAGTGATAAAATTTATTGGTCTTTGAAACCGCAAAATACATCTGGTGATATTAATAACATAACCGCATCAGAAATAGCTATTTATGATGCATCTGTTTTAAATAATATGTTGTTAACAGAATCATATGTTATAAACAAGTATTATTATGGTTTATCGGACCCAAATAATTTGATTGATTCTCAGCCGATTCTTTAATATTATCTATTTTCCATTGTATATAATCTGGTGTTTCGTCTAATCTATAGTGGATACATTCAATGTTAGTATTTAAAATACTTAGAGTTTCTGTTTGAATTGCTTTTTTTGACAATTCTCCGTCATCACAGCCATATAATTTTAATTGTGTGAATCCGCCAATTATGTTATAAAATAATGTATTGACTAATAATAAACAACCAGCTAAATATTCGTTTATGTATAATCCATTTTCTAGATGAAACATTGTACCAATTTTATGTGTATCTAGTTGTTTTGTTGTTATTTGTTGTGATATTGGATTATTACCGCTATTCAAAGCTGGTGATAATAAACTAATTGGGTATCCTTTGTTTAGTAAATAATTGGCTGATTTTATTAAATTTTCTATATCATCATTGTTTACTATAACATCTGGGTCCATTGTAATGAACCATTGAGAATTTTTTAATAAATAATCATGTTTTTTAATTGACGCAGCTTTTCCAATGTTTTTATTGTTTTTGATGATTTTGATATTTTTTGATAATTGTGACGCCCAATTTAGGGTGTCATCTAGTTTTCCTTCTGAATTATCTATAATATATATTGATCTGTTTGTAGAGTTGTATAATGATAGAATGCATTTTTTGAATGCTTCTTCTCTGTTATATGTCACTATTATAATAGGACATTATTTGATTTTGATTTGTCCCAAATTTGACAATTGGTTAAGCTGATTAACATTTATTCTTTGTAATTCTATTGTTAATTCAGAATTTGCTATCATGTGGTAGACTCCTTCTTTGTTTGGAGGAACACTACTGTCAGTATTTGCTTTTGTGTCTTCAATTGAACTTATTACTATTGTTATTAATTGAGAAGAAATATTGATTATTTTGATTAAAGTGGCGTTTGACATTGATTAAACCAAAAGTGACAATAGTTTGTTGTGTCTCAAATATTGATGTTTTTAATGATTGTGTCGTTAAATCATTAAAAAATCTTCGTTCATGTTTAGATTTTGATTTATTGCCAATTTATAACAATAATAATGTATATACTGCGGCTATTGCTGGTAATCTTGGTTTAGATATTTCTAAAAATAAGTATATAATTTATGTTCATCAAGATATAGAATTTATGATTGATTCTGGTAAACAAATAGCAGCTATTATTGAATCAATGGATGATAAAAGAATAATAGCTGGTGCTGCTGGTATGTCAATACAATATGATAATAATCATATTGATGATTGGGGATTTTGTGATTTTAATAACAAAGTTGGAGTTGTTTATGATGAAAATAATGAAATTGTTTGGGATGGTGTTGAACAAGACATTGTTCATTCATTAGATGAAATATTATTAATAATAGATAAAGATTCTGGTATTCAATTTGACACATCGTTAGATGGTTATCATTTATATGGATTAGATATTTGTTTACAAGCTCGTGCCGCTGGTTATGAAGTTGTGGCTTCAAAAATTGACATTAAACATTATGGTAAATATTCATCTTCAATTTATAAAGATCATAATTTTATTAAAAAATTAATATTTATTTATAATAAATGGTTTATGAATTTTCCGTCTTTATATGCTCCATATGCACATTGGTGTAATGATAGGATTGTGTCATATATACCATATGTTTTAAAGAATAATTTGCATAATAAAATAGATGTTTCTAGAATAGCTGTTAAAATAAATAATTAATATGAATATTGTTTTTTTGCATCATCCTAATAGTAAATTGACTATTGATTTTAATTTAATACCAAGTCATTATAATGTTATTAATTTAAATGTTGGTATTAATAATTCTTTTCCAAATGGATTAAAAGAATCTTCAGATTTTTTCCCAAATTATGCTTGTTATAATTCTACACTTTTTGAAACTAGTGCAATATTAACATTATGGGAACATTCTAATGATGTTTTTATACCAGGACCAATAATTATTTCGCATACAGATGTAACGCCAATGTTCAAATTTAGTGAATTTGAACAAATTATACCAGATGGTTCATTTTCTATTGGTACAACTGTACCAAGTTATATTATTGAAAAATATGATCAATTAGTTATTGATCCAAGTAATTTTTCGTTTCGTTTAGATCCATGGCATATAACACAATTTGATGGATGTTTAGATGTTTGGGAATTAATTGAGAAATTAGATCCGGAGGCTGCTGATTGGGCTTTATTAAATGATCCATATATGATTTATTCACATCAATTTTGTGTTGATTTTGATACATTTGAGAATTTGGGTCATCAATTATATAAAATAATTATGCCAATGCGATTAGAACAATGCGGATTGTGGACAGCACATGTGTTTGAAAGAATCATAGCTATAAGATTAGCTATGATGAATAAACCAATATTAACTTCGATGTTTTCGCATTTGAGTTCTTCTGGACCAAAAGGGATCGGTAGTTTAACATTGTATGGTCCAAGGTCTTATAAATATTTTAGAATGTTTTCTAAAGCATCGCAATAACACTGGATATCGCAACAATAGCTGTGTTAACATTTGGTGTTTCTATCTCTTGTTTTGATATATTTAATTTGTGTTTTGTGATTGTTGATTCTTGTATTGTTAAACATTCTATGTAGTCTAAATAATTTAAATGAACACAATTGATGATGATGTCGCTAGTTGCCCTAAAACTAGAAAAATCAGTGGTGATATTTCTGAGAGAACAATTGCTGTTGTTGGTGGTTTTGGGTGGATTGGTAAATTGTTCAGACATTATGTTAATCAATTGTCAATAAACAAAAAAATTAAAATTATAAATTTATCTAAACAAACAATAAAGAATTTCAATTCATCTAATGATAAAATAAGGGATTATTTACAATCAAATGAAGTTGTTGCAATTGTTAATTTGGCTGGCGGTTCTTATGAAGGATTGTATAATCAAAATTGCACTGATCCATCTAAAGCTTGGCTTGGTGATTTTGAATTACCTAGAATGTTAGTTAAAGTAGTTCAAAATACTGGTATTGAACTAATACATTTGTCGACTGGTGATGTATTTGATTATCACCAAATACCATCATATTCTACTAATGATTGTGTATTTGATGAAAATGATTTATGTAATGCTGTTTTTCAAAATGATATTAGGGCTCCATTTTTTGCTGGCATGAAGTTTAACGCTGAACAATTAATTAGGATTCATCCATATCATTATATTTTTAGGATCAAACATCCAATTGATATGATATCTAATCCTAAAAATTTAATCAATATTATGTTATATGATACTGTTTTCCCAGTAGCCGAAGAATCAATAACTTTTTTGCCAGATTTATTTAGAGCTATTGTTATGGTATTATTACCAGATGAAAGTATACCATATGGAATATATCATGTTGTTGTCCCAGATTGTGATTCATTATTAGATGTTGCAAAATCAATGAAATCTTTTATTGGTAGATCTAGATTAATAAATTGGGATTTTTCAACATGCTCAATAAATGAATATATTAATTTAATTGGGCAAAATATATCATTTTCACGTTTAAATTCAGACAAATTTTTGAAAATAGGCGGTCATTTGACGCCATTTGATTACATTAAAGATCAAGTTATACCTTCAGTATTAAATACGATAATGTGATGGAAGTACAAGCTCGCACTAGGGGCAGCTTGTCCGGTATCAGTTAACACAGGCTACTCTCTGGAAACAGAGAACAATGCGGGTCCAATCTCGCTACCGGCCATCATATCATATCATATTTAATATTAAAGAATAAAATGACAAAATTAGAAGAATTACGTCAAAAAATCGACGCAGCCAACGATAATTATTATAATAAGGGGATATCAACAGTAACAGATTATGAATTTGAATTGATGTTAGAATCTCTGTTGAGTTTATGCCCAGATGATCCAAGATTAAAATCAGTTGGTGTACCACCAACATTAGATAAAGTTGATCACGAATATCCAATGGGATCATTGGATAATATTGATGCTTCTAATTCAAATGAATTAGAAGTATATCTTAAGCGTGTGCGAGATATAACTAACGGTGCTCCACACACTTTTCATATGACACCCAAAATTGATGGGTCATCGATTGCTATAACATACAAATCTGGAGTATTGGTATCTGCAGTTACTCGTGGTAATGGTTATGTTGGACAAGATATTACATCTAAAGTGCAATATTTTAAACAAGTTCCATTACAATTAACAGAACCACTTGATATTGTTGTGCGTGGTGAAGTTGTTATGCATCGTGATGATTTTGTTGAATATATTAATACAGCAGAATTGGAAGGTGTGCGAAATCCTCGCAATACTGGCAATGGGATTGTGGTTCGCAAAGACTGTCGTGGTGCTGGTTTAGTGCATTTTTACGCTTTTAATGCTATTGTAAAAGGTAGAAATTATGATACTGTTTCTATGGCGTATGCTCATTTAAAAAGTCTTGGTTTTACTACTCCGCCAGAAATTATTGTAACAACAATAACTGATATTCAAGTACAAATGTCAGCATTTTTAACTAATAATTATCCATACGATGTTGATGGTATGGTAATTAGAATGAATGAATTTAAATATTCTTCATTATATAATGAAGATGGTGACGATTTACGACCAAGATCAGATAGAGCTATTAAATTTAATAGTCAAAAAGCTGAGACTACAATTACTGGTGTTACAGTAACAGTTGGACATTCTGGTAAGCTTACACCAACATTGACTGTACAACCAGTTCAGATCGGCGGTGTGACAGTTAGTAATGTTCTTATTTATAATTTTGAAGAACCAGCTCGTTTATGTCTTGGAATTAATGATAAAATTCAAATTGTATTAGCTGGCGATATTATACCAAAAGTATTATCTGTTGTTGATAAATCAACTAATTCTATTCCAATAAATAAACCAACTGTTTGTCCAGTTTGTGGACATAAAGTTGAGCATCGTGAATTGTTAAAAGGTGAATCTGTTGATGTTTTTTGTCAAAATATTGATTGTCCTGGTATTAAATTAGTTAAAATAAAGAATTTTGTTGGTTCGTCAAAACGTGGTATGGGGATTCTTGGAATTGGTGATCAATTAATTGAAATGTTGGTTAACATGAATATTGTTAACAATCCGTCAGATTTTTATAAATTAACTGTTGAGCAGCTTGAACCATTGCAAATGGGTAATGGTAAAGTGGGTTTTAAACGAGCAGAGACGATTTGTGGTAATATTCAAGATTCTAAAGAAAATTCTGTTGCTCAGGTTATATCAAGTCTTGGAATTGAAACATTAGGTTTAAGCCGTGCTAATTTAATGATTGAATTAGCAAATGGTAAATTGAATAATTTAGAAGATTGGTTAAACGCTTCTGATGTTATTACTAATTTATCACATAAAGATTTACCACAATCACATTTATCAATGATTGTTCAGCAAATATCTTTAATATCAGATGAAATACTGCGATTGGTTTCAATTGGTGTTGGTAAAGCCGAATTGAAATTAAGCACTAATTCTTTACCTTTTGATGGTATTTCATTTTGTTTTACAGGCACTCGTGAATTAGAAAATATTGTTGTTGATCTTGGTGGTAAAATTGCTAGTGGTGTGTCTAAAAATTTGCAATATTTAGTACAAAAAGATAAAAATAGCGTATCTTCAAAATCACAAAAAGCTAAAGTTTTAGGTGTAAATATAATAGGCATCGATGAATTGCGTATTATGATTGAAAAAGTATCACCTGGATTATTACATGTCTAATCAAAAAAAAGCTTTAATTACTGGTATATCTGGACAAACTGGTAGTTATTTAGCTGAGTTATTGTTGTCTAAAGGTTATGATGTTCATGGTACTATTAGAAGAACCAGTTGTCCTAACACTTCAAGAATAGATCATATTATTGATTTTATTACATTACACCCAGCAGACTTATGTGATGCTGGTTCTTTGATTAGAGTTCTTGATTCTATTCATCCTGATGAGGTTTATAATTTAGCTGCTCAATCGTTTGTGAAAATTAGTTGGGATCAACCTGTTTCAACTGGTGAAATTACTGGATTGGGTGTCACTAAATTACTTGAAGCTATACGTCAAGTTGATAAAAATATAAGATTTTATCAAGCATCAAGCAGTGAATTATTTGGTAAAGTTGCTGAAGTACCTCAAAAAGAAACTACTCCATTTTATCCTCGTAGTCCGTATGGTGTAGCTAAATTATATGCTCACCATATGACTATAAACTATCGTGAATCATATGATATGTATGCGTGTTGTGGGATTATATTTAATCATGAATCTCCACGGCGTGGATTAGAATTTGTTACTCGTAAAATAACAAATACTATTGCTAAAATTAAGAATGGTATTGTTGATAAATTATATTTAGGCAATTGTTCTGCTAAAAGAGACTGGTCACATGCTAAAGATATGGCTGAAGCTATGTGGTTAATGCTTCAACAAGATAAACCAAAAGATTATGTATTTGCTAGTGGTGAGACTCATACTGTTCAAGAATTTATTGATTTAGCTTTTGAACGTGTTTGTTTAGATCCAGATGATTATATTGAAATTGATATGAATTTATATCGACCAGCTGAAGTTGATATTCTTTTGGGTGATTCGTCTTTGGCTAGAAAAGAATTAGGTTGGGAACCTAAGATTACTTTCAAAGAACTTGTGAATGAAATGGTTGATGCTGATTTGGCATTATATAATTAAATTATTTAGAGTTTGATAATGCAAGTTGAATATGAACGAACATCATATCGTGGTGACATTCAAGATGAACGTGATTCTATTAATTGGTGGATTGATTCTAATTTGAAGAAAGGTGGTATTGAGTCGCAAATACATAAATTACGTAGTCTTTTGGTTATAGTCAGTGAACAGTGGCTCATGATAAATCCGCAGCGAGTTAATGAAATTGCTACAGCAATTGAATGTGAAGGTCATAAACATAAGATTACGTACAGTGAGTTAGAATCAGCATGATTAAGTTTATTTATAGATTATTAGGTTGGGAGTGTTGTGGAGAATGGACACAGTGGATCGACAGGAAGTCGAATTTTGAACGACCCACAGATGATACGGATGGGATTATTGTATTACGAACAGATATGATAACATTCACTCGTAGATGGCAAGAACGTAAATGTACCATTTGTGGTAAAATTCAACAACGTGATTTAAAACAGTAAATTCTTTAAATAGAATCGCAGACTGTTTCTCACTGTTACCCGTTCAGCCCTGCATGTTGCCGATGCTCGCTGACCCTCACCAAACCACTCTTGAGCAACGATTTGGCTACCGGATTCGGTCGCGATTAGTCTCCCGCAGGCCAGAATACGTCTGGTCATCGTGGAATCTGCCACGCCATCCCAGTCTGCGATTCTATTGAACAAAATACATTTTAATATTATTATTCGTTCAAATTTATTTTGTTAATGTTTGTTGTTTCTACTTTTGAAAAAGGTGATTTAATGAGTGCACAACCAGCCAATACTTCCATTAAAATCTATAGAGCGATAAGAAGTTATCGTGCACACGATGCACATACTTCTATTGCTAATAGAATCAAGAGACTTGCAACTCTTCAAATGTCAATTCCAGGACGAGAAGACAAATTCACTGAAATTGTCGCTCGTGATACTAATGTTACTGACTTTAGCCCATACATGGGTGAAGCACGAGCAACAGCTACTCGTGGTTATCCTGTTGTTATTGGTACAGCAGCACAAGTTAGTTACATTAACGCACAAGGCAATTTGCCAAGTGTTGGATTCGGCTTCCAAATTGGTCAAGACAAATTTATTACCAATACAGAAGCTGGTTTGACAGGTGATTTGCATCAAGATGCTCGTGATTTGACACCAGGTTCTTAATTGTATTAAATACAATTAATGAATTAGCATAATAGAGCCTGCCAATATTGGCAGGCTCTTTGCGTATGTTGTTTAAATATGAATTATTATTGGGATAATATCAATGTCTGCTGTTGTAATTATTAATAGACATACCGGTGATATTGGTAACGATGTTAATGATATAACTGTAGAAAACACAGTAGCTAATCAAATTGACGAGCATCAATCTGACGCTATTTCTTCTAGTAATCCAATTCCGATTCCAAGAGGAATTGAAATTAATTATAGCTATTGGGTTTCAACAAGGTTAACAGTTGTCACAGCACCAGCTAATATTATTAATAATGTTAGGTGGTATACTAATGGTGCTGTTTTAAATACTGGTGTTTTAACTTTAGTTCAAATAGCAAATATTGGTAATAATAACGGATATCGTCAAGCCACATCAGCTATACAATTAAATACAACAAATCATACTGGGCTAATTGATGAACCAGTTGATGCTTCATCAATTACGTATGATTCACCATTTATTTTATCTGGTTCAATTTCTGGTACTGGTGCTTTTAGTGATTTTATTGTGTATCAAATTGAAGTGACTTCATCTGCTTTGTCTGGTGTTACTGCATCAACAATTTTTTATTGGGCTTTTGATGAAACATGATATTTTAAATGATAATATTGTTCAATCTATTAATCGTGGTATTAATAGATTAATGTGGGTTGCTTATTATAGAGATAATAAAGTAATAACCCAATATGCTGAAAATGTTCCAATTCGATCAGTAGATGGAATACCACGTAAAAATTTAAAGAAGATATCATTAGTAAATCATACTGGTAGATTAATATGTTCACAGGATTATTTACCAGGCCAATCTCCATTATATAGAATGAGAACGTTAATGGCTGTTGGTAAATCAATTCCGACTAAAATTCATATTTTGGGATGGGCTGTATGGGAAGCTAATAAAGTATCAAAAATAAGTGTAGCTTTTATTGATGATGAAACATTTAGTGTCGAAATTGGACATTTTGTTGAAAGTGGACATGCTGGATTCAAATTTCCAATAGAATTTAATCAAATAGACTATATACCAATTGAATGGACATAAATTATGCCACTTAGCCCACAAACGTATGCTGCGAATCCTAAAACTTGGAGAATGTTCAAAACTTGGATTAGTTTTTATCCTGGATCTGTTGGTATAGAAACACCACGTTTGACTTTGTATCGTGAATTGGGCAAATTAGCAATTAATGTTTATACACAATTGTTAATTAATACGTCTATTAAATTGCCACATCCCCCAAGTGGTGCAGTTTTATCTAATAATAGTCTAATTAGTGGATTACAGGGTGCTTTAAGTTATACACCGGCTATTGGTCAAACACCAGCATATATTTTTGTATCTGGTCATTTTTATTCTACTAGAGATATTAAAAATCCATATAGTTCTAAACCAGTATTTTCTGGGGGAGTATTATATGATATACCATCAGGCAATCCAATGATTCGTGCACCTAAACATGAAGTTTTATTGGATGTTGTTGATTTAAAGACAGCAATTGAAACGGCTCTTGCTGCCGCTGTTCCTGCCAGTATTAATTATGAAATTGATAAAATTGATTATTTAGGGTTGATATTTGGTAAGAGTGGCGTTCATTTTCCTAAATAATTAATATGGAATTAAAATAATGGCAATAATGGGTCCGAAAGATGGTGGTAGTGTATTAAAAGTTCACACCGATCCTATTAAAAGATGGATAATGGGGAAATTTGGGCACCCACATGTCAGAGTAGAATTAACTGAAGAACAACTTGAAGACATAATAAGAGTGGCTGGCGATTTCATTGCCATGTATTTTCCTCGTGAACAAAAAATAGCCACATTTTATTC
>Ga0075473_10000499_pt1 | contig 16342 bp, 22 predicted proteins | sample DEB19_08_DNA_FD_76340 | JGI IMG/M metagenome (GOLD analysis project Ga0075473, IMG submission 76340) | Aqueous microbial communities from the Delaware River and Bay under freshwater to marine salinity gradient to study organic matter... | ecosystem: Environmental > Aquatic > Marine > Coastal ... | reverse complement strand
TATCGTTCTAAAGAGTTAAATACAGCTATTGGTGGTTCATTGACATCACAGCATTGTAGTGGTGAAGCTATTGACATCGATATGGACGGTCGTTCAAAAACCGTTACCAACAAAGCAGTTTTTGATTATATTAAAAATAATTTAAATTTTGACCAATTGATATATGAATTTGGTACGGATGCTAATCCTGATTGGGTTCACGTTTCTTACGAATCAACTGGTAAACAAAGAAAACAAGTTTTAAAGGCCGTTAGGGTTAACGGTAACACAACATATAAACCATATTAAAAAAACAAACAATGAAAAAATTTTTTAAAGAAATGTTTGGTGGTGGGGACACATCTATTAAAAGGGTAATTGCCTTTTTAGGTTTCTTATTTATCGCTGTAACAATGTTATTAAATTCTTACTCACACGAAGACATTAAACCAAGTTCTGATTTGGTAGATGCAGTTGAGACAATAGTTTTAGTTTGTATAGGTGGTAACGTGGTTGAAAAATTTTTAGGAGGTAAATTCCAAAAAAACGACACACAAAACACCGACAATAACCAAAACATAGGTTAACAAAAACCCCCAATAAAACGGGGGTTTTTTATTTATTCTTCTTTCTTTTCCGATGCGTATTTAACACCCATAATAGTACCTATAATACTAAAGGCGTTCGTCAACAATATACCAAACATATTGGACCATGTTGAACCAATTATCTGTGTGTCTTTACCTGTAAACATTGCTGTTACATAAAGACCTGTGGTTATAAGACCAACACTTAATATCACTAACAGTGCGACTTTAACTATTGTACCAATTAATTCTGTTTGAGTTTTTTTCTGTAACAAATCTAAATCATTTAATGCGGTAGTCTTGGCTTGTTCAGCTTCTAATCTTGCTTGTTCAGATTTTACCATCTCAACTTTTAACTCTTCTGTCAAACGGATGTTATCTAATTTCCATTCATTTAATTCTCTATTTTGAACTTCATAGGTTAATTTGGATTGTTCAACATCATCAAGAGTTGTCTTTAACTCATTCATTATCCTTTCGTTCTCACCATTAAGTTCCTTTAATTCTTTGTTTTGTTGTTGGACCTGTCGAGTGATTTCCAACCTTTTCTTACGACTTTCTTTGTCTTTTTCAGAACATGCTTTTAAATACTTTTCAAAATCGGGGTCACCATCAGGGTCAAATAACTTAACTATATTACCTTCCAAGGCAATATTTTTAGATTCTAGTAAATTGATTAATTGTTCTTTTGTTTTTTTATCTACCTTAATCATCTGTAAACTTTAAAAGGAGCCGTCCTTTTCTTGTAACCTTCATAATCTTTTTTAAATTCTTCCAAACGTGGTTCAATATTGTCCGATTTGATAATCCAGAACTGAGCACCAGCTTGTAGGGCTTTAGTTTGTTCTGTTGGTTCGTCGGAAGAAGAGATTATACCAATGACAACATGGTTGCCATATTCAAAATTAATTTTTCTTATTAGTTCAATTCCATCAAAAGAAGAACCAATTATATTTAAATCCACAAAAACACATTCAGATTTTTCTGGACTATTTTCATTAAACCATTTTTTAAATAATTTTTCTGCCTCGTCGGCACTGTTCATAGATTTTAACGAAAGACTTATGTCCAACAATGAACAAGCGTCTTCAAATACTAGATGAAACAGGTCTTCATCATCAACTAACAAAATAGATTCAATCATTTTATGATACCTTAATTTTTATTTTGGTACCTATATTGTTTTTCTCGCAGCTAGCACTAAAACCGTGTTCTTTGAGTATCGTCATACAGATACCTATTCCCAAACCTAACTCTGGGTTATTATGGCTGGCATGTTTTTCAAATTCTTTTTGTGACATGCCTTTACCGTTGTCTTGTACTATTAAATAGTTTCCTTCTTTATAAACTTTAACAAATTTATTATCATTATCGTTATATTTTAAGCCATTACGTAAAAGATTATCTATGGCATTACAAAAAAGTGTTTCATTAACCTCGGCGACACCCAAGTCTTCGATAATAACTTGAGTATGATAAGAAGTATTTTGTAAATATTTTGTCAATAAATCTTTTAAATCTACTTTTTGTTTATTCAAAACAACATCTTTCTTAACTAAATTGGTAAACTCGTAAACACTTTTATAAACCCTCTGTGTGTGGTTTAAACCTTCTTTTATCATCTTTAATGGAGCTTCAATTTTTAATTCCGTAATTTGTTCGGGTGTAATTTTTCTTTCTAATGAATTAATACCACGAGGCATGTAAGTGTTAATCCCCGAGTGCATGTCATGACGAATCATTTTGGCGGCATGTTCCAAATAAGTATTTTTCTTATTGATGTCATAGAGTTGTTTTAAAATCTCATTATCTTTAACTTTTATAGTTTTTCTTTGTAGTAAAACCAATGTTAACAAAGCCATAATCGATAAACCGACAGATGCCCAAATAAGGTATTTCTTTAATTCTTTTTTCTGTATTTCTAAATCTTTATTTTCAACATTTAAATCTTCATTTTCTATTGTTAAATCAATAATTTGTGATTCTTTTTTTAAGGTTTTAATTGCACCGTCTTTCGCGTCTATAACTTCTTGAGATGCTTGTGCTTTTAATAAGGAATCTTTTTCAAAAATTAATTTGTCTATTTGTATTTGTAATTGTTTTTTTAAATTAGATAAATCTTTTTTAGATAGTGTCTCAAATGATTTTGGTATGTTTTTTAAAAAACTTAAATCCTTTTTCATTTCAGAAATTTCAGATTTTTCTTTTTTGTTTTCAGACTCTACAATTACAGGAACCTCTTTTATTAAATAAGTGTATTCTTTTTCCGCGGATATTTTTGATTCTATAGGTTGTGTTGTTGCGTTAATAGATTTGTTGAAATACCAATTAGCCGCGTCAAATTCTCTTCTAGAGTAAAGTGCCAATCCTATTTCAACACATGTTGACTTTTCTCCAGAGGACAATTCATAATCTTTACTATCCCTAATTTTTATTAAATCAATTTTTTCCATAAGACTATCTATGTATTTGTCACCTTGGAAAATTGGGATGCCTTGGTCCCAAATGGTTTCTTGAGCAATGGAACCAAAACTTATTATCATCAATAATGTGAAAATTAACTTTTTCATACTTTTATTTTTAATTTTGTACCACCTTCGGGTAGTTTTTCAGATGTTATATCAAAACCATGCTCTTTTAAAATAGCAACACATATATTTAAACCTAGACCGGTACCAGTTTCTTTTTGACCTTCTTTCCTGGTGTAAGGTTTTGAAAGATGTTGAAAATCCTCTTGGGTCATACCTCTACCATTATCTTGGACAAATAAAGTGTCGTCTTGAAAATATATTTTAACAAATTTAGTGTCGGAGTCGTTATATTTTAAACCGTTACGTATTAAGTTATCTATCGCGGTACAAAACAAAGCTTCATTGACGGATAAAGTTGGTAACTCTTCTATGATAACTTGACTTGAATATGAAGTTGATTCCAAATAAGATTTTAAAATTTTCTTTAAATCACAATCAGTTTTTGTCAAACAGGTATTTGGTTTTACCAAGTTGGTAAACTCATAAACACCTTTGTAAACTTTTTGTGTGTGTTTTAAACCTTCCCTAATCATTTTTAAAGGAGCCTCTATTTTTAAATGTTCAATGTCTTCAGGTTTTAACCTTCTCTCCAAAGAACTTAACCCCCTTGGGATGTAGGTGTTAATTCCTGAATGCATATCATGTCTCAATATTTTTGCCGCATGTTCTAGATACGTATTTTTTTTCTCTATTTCTTGAGCGTTTTTAACAATTTCGGTAACATCATAACGTATGGACATAAAACCTTTTAACTCACCCTGTTCACCAAATTCAGCTTTAATGTAAGAGTCAACCCAATAAATCTCACCATTTTTTGTTTTGTTAGTTACCACAGAATTCCAAATTTTTTTATCTTTTACAACAGTTTTGTACATATTTTTCCAAAATTCCTTGTCATGAAATCCTGAATTTACAATGTTGTGGTCCTTACCCCTAACCTCATCAAGTTTCCAACCCGACACATCTTCAAATTTTTTGTTAACATAAGTTATTTTACCATTTGCATCCGCTTTACTAACCAAAACCGAACCATCGACAAATTTTTCAAATTCTTTTAAATTTTTACTTATAATTTTTGACTGACGGACTGAATAAGCGAAACTATAAAGAGAAGATAACATCTGTGCAAAATTAATTTCTGGCCTAACCCATTTTCTAAGACTTAATGATTCTATACATATAACACCTATGGTCTCACCTCTATATATAATTGGCACGTCTAACATAGATTTAATACCTAGAGGTTTTAAATAATTTTCGGTAAAACATGATGTTGCTGGATGTACTTCGGCATTATCGGCAATTACAACAGGTGATATTTCCAAATAATCAAAATAGGGTTTAAAATCTTTTTTAAGTAACTCTGAACCTTGATACCATTTGCTGTCTTTTTTAAGATAAAGTTTTTCACACGTGATAATGGTTTTTTCTTTATTGTATAACCATATGGAACACCTGTCTGTATCTAGTGAATTAACTACCTCTCTCGTTAAGGTTTTAGCACTTTCAGTAACATTACCGTCATAAAATAAACTGTTGTGTGATTGTTTTATTAAGTTTTCATTTAACATTTTTATATAGTTGGATGTTTTTAAAGACTCTTTGACTTTACTTAGATAATCCTTAAAAACCAACCAAAAAAAAGGGACAAAAAGTAAAAAACAAACAAACTCGGTAATCCTAGTAGTTATTGAAGAGGGTATAAAACCAATCAAGACGGCAGTTTTAACTAAGAAAAAAACTGACATAACAAGGATCGATAGAAAAACATATAGTTTTGATTTTGTTGTCATACCAATAAATATCTTTAAAAATTGGTAGCAACAAAAAACCCCGAGGTCATCGGGGTTTAGCGAGAGAGGTGGGGTTTTCACCCACAATGTCAAAGAGGACTTCGGCCTCGGGTTACATCACGTATAGTTAACTGGTAAGGTTAACGACCCCGATACTGTGCGACGGCTTTAGCGTCTATATTTTCCGCCACTCCCTCAATACAAATATAAGAAAAATAATTATAACATCAAATAAAAATCCCTCGTTTGAGGGATTAGATTTAATCGTAATATTCAAAATCATCGATGTCATCAAAGTTAAAATCGTCAGGTAAGTGCCAACCACGTTCTTTAGAAAATTTCCATTCACCCATGGATTCACCCTCTTCAAAATCAAACTCATCTTCTTTTTTTTGTTTACCTGTTTCTTTACTTTTCATGAGCTCAGCAGTTTTTGAAGGACTCGAAGCTGTTTCAGTACCTTTTTTAGGTTCCCAACTTGTTTGGGTTACAGGTTTTGGGGTAAATGGACTAACAGGTTTTCCATGAACATATTTCATTTTAACAACCCGTCTGTATATATCTTCACCCCTTTCGTTAAAATATTTTTTAACCCAATTTAAAAAATCAGTTACATTTTTATATTTTTTAAAAGCCGGGATGTTTAATTTTTTTATCGATTCAAATTCTTCCTCCAAACCTCTAGCTGGTCGACCTTCTTTGTCAAAATAATTTTTGATATCAAAGTTTTTCATTTTTCTCGCAACACCTTCATAATCTGTAAATGCTGCATCATATTCGTTTTCTAAATAAGCTGGAGTCTCAAGTTTGGAACCCAAATAGAAATAACGAATTAGCGGGCCTAGTTGTGGGTATTGTGTTGAACCACCTAAAACTAATTTTTCAAAGTCAGGAGTATAAATATTTTTAATTTCCCATGAGTCACGAATAGGTTTACCACCACGACTCATACGGTTCCAATCGTCATAAGCGTGTTTGATTTCATGAATAAATGCCGCCTCTGAAAGATTTGATATTGGAACATTAAAGTATACTACATAATTACCAGCTTCGTCATAACCAGAATGCCAATGGTCGTATTCTATACGACTACTGTTTTTGAAAACCCATTTATCAACCGAGAATTTTTTATATTGTTCAGGATATTTTTGACCTAATACAGTAATTTCTTGTAATGGTTGAATATAAGGTGTTGTTACATTGTAACCTGAGTAAGTTGCATATGGGTCATCTTCGTATCTTCTACTATAATAACCTTTTTGTTTTTCTCTTTTATTTTTTTTACTGTAAGAACTAAACCAATCATCATAATCACTCCACCTAGATTTACCTTTTGTACCAGTACCTTTTGAAAATTCGTCTTCCCAATAAAAAGGGTCATCTTTTCCAAGATTGGAACCTTTTTTAGGTTCAGTTTTTACCTTTTCTAACTCTTTTTCTTTATGGATTCTATTTTGTTCGGTAACTTCTTGCTTTAATATCTTAGCCCATTCACGAACTATGTAAGATATACCAGCAACCTCTTTTAATAACTCTTTTCTGGTGATTTTAAGTACACTATTCATCTTCAAATAAATATCACCAAAAAATAAAAAACCCCTAATATCTTAGGGGTTTGTTTAAAGTTATATAGTTAAGCTCCCACTTGTGGAATGTCATGTGGTAATGGAATACCCGGTCTTCTATCTATTTCTTCACCATAATAAACTTCATTTGTTGGTTCCTCTATAGAAACCTCCTGAACTACACTTTTTTCAAAATATCTACTAAATTTTTCTTTTTCGGATTTAGAAAAATATTCATAATTACATTTTTCATCTTTCATAAAATTGTAAAGTTTACTTATCAAGTCAGGTGGTATTGTAGATTCAACTGAGTCTATCCTTCTATCAGGTGCATTCCAAATACTAAACTCAGGACCTTCTAAGTCATAGTAAAGACCAAACTTATCACCATTAATTTTACTAATAGCGTAACACAAAACACCATTACGACTATAACGATAAAAATAATCTTTATTTTGTCTTGAAGCGGTACACCATCTTGTACCTGCACCATATGTTAATGACGATTCAAAAGTCAAAGGTCTAATAACCAACCATTCATCATTATCAATAACTTTTTGAACTTCCTTCTCAAGAATTTTTTGATTTTGTTTTAAGTCTGCTAAAGAAACTTCCCTTATAATTTGGTCCCAATCAGAATAATCACTAATATCTTTATTAAGAATTCTATTTTCCTTAGTATGTTTTTCAAAACTAGACAAAGTTTCTATGTTTTCACGACCGAGGGTATCAATCAAATAACCAAAAATCAATTCCTCTAAGTTATTTTTTCCTTGTGGGATTTTAAATCTTGGGGACTCATATTCTTCAATAGGTATAAGTCTGTTTTTACCGTAACTGAGCCTATACTTAATTTCTTCTTCTATTCTATTTTTAACAATTTTTGTTAAAAAAGTGGTATACTTGCCGGTATTGGTTGGGTCAAATTTACTTATAAAATCAACAAGGTGGAATTCTAAATCTTTGTGTTGTTCTTTTAAATCTCTTTTTCGCATGATGATTAATTTTATTTAACGATACAAAAAAAATGGTGAAGAATCAATTATATTCCCCACCAAATTTAAGTATCAAATCGTGGATATATTCCGATTGCTCGATGTTACGTTCATTCGGAAACCCAACGGTCATGTGGTAACTGAAAAACGGTTCACCAAGACCTAACTCGGTTCTAACTTCATCAAAAACATTAGAACTAGCCTTTAACCACCAATATTCCACGTTGGTTCTTGCATCCAAATCCAAAATAACCTCAATTTCTTGACCGTCCCACTTTTTTCTAACCATTTCCCATACCTTATCACCACCTTTGATTTCTCTAATAGAGTCATTGATGAAGGTAATGTGAGTACCACGCAAAGGTTTATTTAAAGTTATGTTATATCTACGTTTGATAAACCAAGCATAATATTCGGTCATGTCGTCTTCAAAAACAACCATTGCAATACGTTTCCAATCGGCTTGACGATTGTGCTTACGAGTAACGTTCGGCACGTCAAAAACGATTTTACCTCTAATTGTGATATTTTGATTTTTGGCAGTCACAATACAAATATAAGAATATTTATAGAGAGTGAGAAATCTTATTAAAAAAATATTAAAAGAATCAGAAGAATTTGATTGGGTTGATACCGGTTTGACCAATTTACGTGGTCAAAGATTATATGACACAATTCAACACTTTTTTAGTACTTACAATGACAGGTATTGGTTAGAAGAAGAAAATGGTCATATCACCATATGGGATGACACTGGTATTTACTACGACTACAATATGGAAGATTTTAATATTGAAAATATGGTCCAAGGTTTTAAAAATTCAATGGCACACATAGGAAATGATGAGGTTAGAGAAGATTATTTTCAATTAGCCAAAACTTTAGAACCAATTATTGGTCCAATTTCTAAAAATATAAATGAGTCAGAAGAAGAATTTGGCTGGTTACCCGACCAAAGTGAAATTGGTTTGAAAGTTCGTGTAAATGGAAAACCTTTTTATATAAAAGACTATCTTTATAAACAAGATATGGGTTTTTTCACATCAACAGTTTCAGGTTGGAATGACTGTTATGAAATTGTTGGTGAGAAAGTTTTAAGAGGAATTGATTGTTACATAATTAAAATACATGAAGGTTACCCAGAAGTTTATTTTCCAAAGAAGTCATTTAAGGAAAAAGATTTTTGTAGGTTAAATGAATCGGAAGAAGAACTTAATTGGGTTGGTGACTTGGATAAAGAACCTTTTCATTATCAATTAATAAAACAAGACAAATTTAATAGAAAAGGACACCCCCCTGACATAGAAGACGTTAGATATATAATGTTTAACCCAGCTGTTGAAGTTGGTGATAAAAGGTTTAATAAGATAGCTTATTTTTTAGAAGATAACGATTATTACCCTGAAAGTTTAGAACCTTTTGGTAAAAAAACTTCTTACATTAAAATAACAAGGTTTAGAGATATGCGTCAAAATGGTAGATGGGATATTGGTCCCGAACTTTCAGAACAAGAACTTTATAATTTTTCACAAGAAAACTTTCCCCACCACGGTATCTCCAAATACTGGGCAGAAGAATTTATTTTAATTATCCCAAGATATTATCATTAACTCATTCATATAAAGGATTTTAGTAAAAGGTAGTTTGGAGCGAGATGATGGATTCGATACCTCATTTTCTGACAGGAATGTCAGACACATTAACTTATGCTAACCTCGCGTAGTAGTGGACTTTAGGGCCACTTTCCTGTAACTTGGTAACCCTTTCTCTATAATTACAGTCTTTGATTGTTTCCGTGATTATCTAAACCCTTCCGTCAACCTTACTGTCTGTTTTTTTGTGTGGTTACCGTTTCAATTACAAGTTAATATTATACCTTTTTTATTAAACTGTCAATGGCTTATTACAAAAAAACGAATATTTATTTATTAGAATAATTGTATAAAATTATAACTATGAAAAACATTAAATATAATATCTTAGAACAAATCATTACCGAAGGTCGTCTAGAGGATATGATTAAAAAATATGAGGGAACAATAGGTGCCGATGAGGTTCGTAAATTGTCAGCTGGTGACCCATCAGGTAATAACAAATATCTTGATTGGATGTGTTCTCAGTCTGCGAACAACAACTATAATAGTGAGTATATCATAAAAATGGTTCAGTGTTTTCACCAAAACGTTAACCGTCTAAGTGAGAAAAACGTCAATGCTATATTCACTGATTTAAATCCAGATGACAAGATTAAAAAGGCACCAAAAGATATAAACTCTTACCCAGATGCTAAAAATATTGACCTTATCTGTAAGTATTTTGAGGAACAAAAACCTAGAACTGCATCAAGAATTAAGTTATATGAAGATGATAAGTGGTTGGTGGTTTCACCTTTAACCCATGAAGCATCTTGTCAGTATGGTGCACACTCCAATTGGTGTGTTTCTACAAGTAACGAAAGTTATTATAAACGTTATACTCAAGATGGTATTTTGGTTTTCTTTTTGGACAAGAAGGGTACCAATCCAAATAAACCAAATGCTAATATCTATAAAATTGCGGTAAATATTAAAAACGATAGACCCAACCCGATCCAATGGGATTGGTATTCAATGGAAGATACTAGAACTGATTCAGCTTTAATGATGAATTTATTACCTAAACATCTTATCGACGTAACAGAAAAATATTTTGAAGAATATATGGTTGAGGTACGTAAAAAATTCGCAATAAATGAAAAAGAGTTGGCGGACAACTCATTGATAATGTATAAAGACACTCAATATAACAGAGTGTTTTTATTCTTAGATTTGGAAAATTGGTCTAGTGGTACTATCGAAACAAAAACTCAATTTTTAAAAAAATACAATGACGATATAGTTACAGACATAACAAGATATAAAGAAAGTGGCCTACCATACGTTAAAATACAAATGTATGAAGGTAACACACCTGATGTGATTGTTAGTTATGTCTCTTGGACTCCAGCACTTGCGTTAAGGAGAGCTGATAACACAATACCTTTATCAGGGATAATGCCAAGAATGGTTGAAAGATACAATTCTGTTAATAGTGAGATTAGATCTGTAATTCCTGTCCTTAGCCCAGAAGACAAAGAAAAATTCTTAGATTCTTACGTTAAAATGTTTAATGAAGCTAAGATAAATAAGAAAGAAAATACCTCAACTATGAACTTAAATGTTGGTGACAAAATTATCTACACAGGTTCAAGAAGAGGTTGGGGATCAGGTGAAGAAGTAAAAGTAACGAGAGTTGCTGAAAAAAGTATCCAACTAAGTAACGGTAAGAGGGTTGCTAGAACTTACAGTAATTATAAATACCGAATTACAGGTATTATAAAAATAGTTGATGATAGGGGTCAACAACCAGCACCAACGCCTATACCAGAATCAAGATGGATAAGGAAACGTATTATCTAAAGTTAGAAGAACTAATGAATAAGATAAAATCATTGAAAGATGAAATAAACAGTTCAGATGATGATGAAAAAATAAAATATCTAAAATTGGCCTTACAATCCGTAAATCAAGAAATGAGGTCGTTGATGGATAATTACCATAAAAAATAAAATTTACATGAGATGAGACACCAAGAAATACCTGTTCTAACCCCAAGTGGTGAAGGCGTAATTGAGATGATTACAATAAATGAGTTAAAACAATTAATGGTTAGAATAAGGTATCAAGATGTCTGGATTAACTACCCAATAGGTAATATAGAGGAAGCTCTTAACTTAAAAAAAATAAAATTTAAAGATGAAGAAAAAATTGATAATCAAAGAGTCCGAGTTAAAAAAGTTCGTTGACGATTTTTTAAATGAAAATCAATTAAAATTAGATTTTCCAAAAGATTCTATAACTGAAATGTTAGAGGAAAAATATCAGGAAATTGTTGAGGATATAAAAGCGGCAATAGATTATGATGATGCCGATTCTTTAGAAAAAATTTATGATGAAAAGATTTTTCCGTTAAATAAAAATTTACACAAATTACCGAGTGATACTGATATAGTTAATAAATTTATTGAACTAGAGGATACAATTGTCGACTATACTGAACTTAACAAAGAGTTTAAAAAAATGAAAGAAGAGTTAGAAATAACTTTAGACAATCTAAGAGATTTACTATAAAAAAAGGGACTTAAGTCCCTTTTTTATTTCTTAACATACCCCTAAATCCAATTGACATAAAACCGATCCCACCACAAAACATCATTTGTCTAGTAGTTTGTCGCCAAAAATAATAATTGTTAAAATTATTGTATGGGTTACTTTGACTTACACCATATTGATAATGTCCGTCTAGGATAGCTGCAGTTGTGGTTGCCAATCCTGCCATAAAAACAATAATATAAGTACTACGGCCATAATCGTAATAGTCATGATGATGTTTTATATTTAAGTTTGGTTCTGGATAATAAACTGGTGATTCAATCTGAGCGTAACTTAAATTACTGGTTAAAAGTAAAATAAATAAAAGTGTTTTTTTCATTTTTTTTGTTTTATAGTGACAAACATTCTTTTACCTTCCATCTTTGGTAGACTTTCGGCAATACCATGTTCTTCTAATTTTTGGATAAACTCCAACATTAACTTTTGACCTCTTTCTTTATAAACCATTTCACGACCACTAAACTTCATGACCAATTTTACTTTATCACCACGTTCTAAAAATGTTATCGCGTGTTTAACTTTAAACTCAATGTCGTGAGTATCAGTATTTGGCCCCAAGCCAATTTCTTTGACATCAATACGTTGTTCACGATTTTTCTTTTCAATTTCTTTTTGTTTTCTTTTTTCTTCATAAAGAAATTTATCGTAACGAATTAATTTACAAATAGGTGGGTTAGCGTTTGAATTAATTTCTACCACATCAAGTCCTAGTGGTTCTGCAATTCTCATTGCTTCTTGTACCGAACAAATCTTAGATTCGATACCGTCACCCACAATTCTAATTTGTGAGCTTCTAATCCCTTCGTTAATACGGTGGGAAAATTTGTTTTTGTTCATTAAATGATTTTTATTCAATATATAAATGTTAAATTATTTAGTCAAACTAATTTCAATATCATGGGGGGCTTTTTCATCACCACCAAAATAAGGCCATAGACTATAACCTACACCTGATATATTATTTTTTGAAACATTATCTCGAAATACGTTACCGTTAGAATCTATTACACTAAAAAAGTAATAAAAACGTCTATCAACAATAGACATTTTATATTCTGAATTAATTTTAATGTTTGTTATAAAATTTATTTTTCTAACACCGTCAACATAACAGTAGGAATAAATTGCAACGGAGTCTTTAGCGACAGAATTCCAACCAAATCTGGCAGAATTTTTGTGGTGATAACCTGTTGAAAACCCAAATAACTTATTTACATCTAGTTGGTTGGGGTTACCTAAATCGTAATACGAGGATTCGTCAAATTTAACATTAAACTTAATACTTTTTTTAAAATTAAAAAAGTTTAATAACTTGTAAAAAAAATTACCAGAAAAATGTTTACCTTTTTTAATTTTGAATATCATCTTGTGATACCTTTTTGAGATTCTTTATAATCTCTCCTAATTAAGAAAGCTATCAAAATAGGTGCAAAAATACCGAAGAAAATTATGACCCCATAACCAGTCCAGTCACTTGGGTCACTTGTTAAGACGGAAAGACCACCAGACCACCCAAAAATTAAATTCAGTAATAGAGCTATGGTTGGTGCTTTACGCATCCATAACAACCAAGGCCAAAATTTATAACCACCTGTGTAGTCACCATTTCTTACTGATTCTTGAATTTCTTTTTCTGTTCTTTTAGTCCAATATCCCATAATGTTTTTTATTATAAATATCAGTCAACAATCATATATTTTTGAGCCACCCAATCACCATCTTTTGTGACCTCGGCAAACATTTTAACAATATAATTATTGTTGTGTTCAACAACTTTGTCAAATGCTAGCATACGGTACTCAAAAACTAACATTTCTGCGTCTTGTGTTGTAAAAGAAGTTTTAGTGAAGTTTACTAAGTCACTTATTCTTCTTGTATTCCTTATACTTTCTAACTCATTCATAATAAGTTGGTTTTCAGGGCTTTTAGGTATGTAAAAATCTAATAACTTGTTATTACCATCAACGGTCCTAACGTGTACTGTAGACGTATAATTTTCAATTTTGTGTCTTGGTGTTACACCTCTTTGTATTTTTAAAGGTCTTACCTCTGCTGACTCAAACATACTGATACCAACCGCTTTGTTGTCAAAAGCCAACTCCACTGGGTAAGAATCAAATGGGTCACCTTGTGCAACTTTCATCGCTCTGACTTCTTGTTCTGACAATAACTGACCATCTTTAAATTTGTAATTTGCTGACTTACGTAAAATTTCGTAGTATTTTTTTCTAAATTCTTTTACCTGTTGTGTGACACGACCTTCTTTTAAATCTTGCATAAGTTGATTCCTGACATAAGGATTCACAGCACCATAGTTGTTTCTCAATATGTCCTCACTGTCGTTTTGTGCTAACGTATCTTTCTCAACTTTACCTAACGATAATGCGAAAGTCACAGCACCTTTTTTAATCCAATCCATTGTTTTTTTTAACTATAAATATCTATATACCCTTATTAGTGTCACTCAGTATGGCTGTTAGGAATTCTTTAGATACATTTTGGTTCCAATACCTTGTTTGTTTTGGTGATTTTTTTGCGTCTGATAACATAACTTTCCAATCCGAATTGGTTCTGTCAACGAAAGAAACCATTTCTTTATTTAAAAGTATTTGACGTAAAATACCTAATGCCTTATCGACTCTTTCGGTATATTCCTTATCACTAAATTGTTTTTTACTTATAACTTCATCTTCATAAGAATCAGCAAAATTGATACAGAAATTAACTATTGTACTTTTATTATCATCAGTAACCCCCGAAAGGTCTTGATTTTCAATTTCTTTAATCAAAGATTCTAACATTTTTTCAATATCAAAGTCAAAACCAACCCTACGATAAAGACGACGACAAATTGGGAACATTGTGTCTGATAACTTTTCCAAGGTTGTCATTGAAATTTTGTTTTTATCTGTTAAAGATAAAGACATTCTTGAGACGTTATCAAAAATAGGGGCTAATTCTTGTTTTTCGTGTAGTGGTAAACCGTAAAGTAATCCTGTGTTTTCCCAGCGGGTTACAATATCTAAAATTTCATCCTCCGTATATTCCATATTAAATTAACTCCGAAGAGAATATTGATTCTGTTGTTATTTGACCGATACCTATTTCCTCATAATTTACAGGTAAGTTTGTAAATTCGACAGTAGCGTCAGTTATTATTTTAACATCATAACCTCTTTTTGTCAAGTCTTTTGCGACAAGTCCGGCACCAATACCATAAAGTACATAGTTTGGTCTTTGCATCATAGTTGTCCCTAAGTTGTTTAAGACACTATCAGCAAATTTGTTGCCTTCGATAACACCCATAGCGTTTTTAAACAACAAAATGTTACGGTGTTTATGAATATCGGGAAAAACAATGTAAGGTGCATCCCATTTAACTAAAAAATAATCATTATCAACCAAAGTTTCAGGGATAAAATTGGTTCCTGGACTATTCGTGACACAATGTGTCGGAAAAGTAGTGGTATAATCAGGTGTATCTGAAATCCATTTTGCTTTAGGGTCGTTCCAACTAATAACGTTGATGACTTTTATTTTGTTTTCTTTCGCAAATTCAGTTAGAGCCCTTAATTTTGGTCTAATATTATTTGAATTTGGTACTTTCATTGGTCCGTCATTGAAGAAATCTTCTTGTGTGTTGACGTTCCAAAATATTGTTGTAACCATGCTTTTATATTATAATTATCTGTTATTCATTTTCTTCTTCTGCATCATCATTTTCCAAATTAAACATCCAATCTATCGCACCAAAATGGTCACCAACTTTTTGTTCCATCAAATTGGCATTAACCAATTTATGTTTCGCAAAATCTAAAGCCATACAAACAATGTTATAACCTGATTCACCCATTTTGTAGTAATCTTCTACATCTTTTAAAGGTTTTTCCCAATCACCACTATTCTTTGAACCTATGGTTAAAATTTGAAAAGCCTCTTCTCTAGCTTCCTCACGTAGAACTTCGTCTACAACTTCTTTAATAAAATTTTCTGACATCATAGGTGCAAAGATAGTAATTTTTTTTACAAAGATCTCATTTTATAGTCCGACATTGTTTTCCAAAGGTCACGTAACATTTTGGCCTGTACATGTGCATTAACCGCAATAATTGATTTACCATCGATTAATTTGTACGGTGGGATAATATCACCACTTTCTGGCATTTCAAAAAATAAATTGCCTGACATACCTAAATCTTCCACTTCTATTACCCTGATATTTTCATCATCAACACCACCACCCTCACTAATTTTTTCACTAACTTCGGCGTAAAAAACTGCACATATTTCTGTGTTACCACCAGGGGAGACATAAAAATCACACAAGTGGTCCAATTTATCAACTTTATACCCCAACTCTTCAGCAATCTCCCTCTTGATAGTGTCTTGTGATTTTTCACCTTCTTCCATTGTACCGGCAACAATTTCAATCATGATACCTTCTGCACCTGCACGATATTGTTCAACGAATAAGTATCTTTTAGTTTCGGTATTATAAACCAAAGCTGCTGCAGCATTAGGTCTTTTAAAGATTTCTCTTTTTACTTCTTTATCACCAACTTTAATTGTTAGTTCTTCAATTTTAAATTGACCTGAACCATATTTTTCTTCTCTTTTAACAATTTCGTTTTCTATAATTTTTTCCATATTAATAAGTTATTTTTTTCTTTGCTATATTTTTATTACTAAATTCTCGAAATTT
>Ga0075473_10000497_pt1 | contig 16371 bp, 28 predicted proteins | sample DEB19_08_DNA_FD_76340 | JGI IMG/M metagenome (GOLD analysis project Ga0075473, IMG submission 76340) | Aqueous microbial communities from the Delaware River and Bay under freshwater to marine salinity gradient to study organic matter... | ecosystem: Environmental > Aquatic > Marine > Coastal ... | reverse complement strand
TGGCACTTTAACACGGCAAAAATTAGCAGAAGGAAATTTAAATAGCGCTTTAAATTATTTTTTACCAGATGAAGTTAAAAATAATAAAAATGATGTGTTGCAAATTAAACAAATACTATCTAATATATCTTAATATATGACAAATCCCTTTTACAGATCTTTGCCTTATGAAGTTGAAAAATTAAGAGCAGAAAAAGAACATCTACTTTTTGTCTTGAAGGAAATAGGTTCTGAATTAAATTCAAGTTCTCCCAATTTGACCTCTATTAAGATGGCAGCTGACACCGCCTTGGCTGTGCACCAATATATACAAAAAAAAGAAGATCCAAATCAAACTGTGTTGAATTATTAATTACAAACAATATATAATATATGGATTACACCGCATATCAAGAAGGATCTTTTTCAACCACAATTAAAACTTTGCAGTCTCAAGTTACAGATTTGCATAAACAAAATTTGGGCATTGCAAGGCAATTACAACAAGCCTCCGCATCTTTACAGTCCCTGAAGTCTGAGAATATTGCTTTAAGAAACAAACTTATGACTCTTGGTGCGGGTACAGTTGAATCTAAACTTCCCAGCGATACACAACTTTTAAATGAAGTAGGAGAACAAGAAACACCCACTACAGAGTCTACCAAAAAAACAACATCTAAAAAGACACTTTTAAATGAATGATTTTATAGTTATAGGTGACATACACAATAAAACTGAAAAGGTAACATCATTTTTAGAAAAATACGAAAAAAACAATCCAAATTCTTTGGTTGTTTTTACTGGTGATTATTTTGATGATTTCCAAGACAATCCTTCTATAGCTGCAGCCACAGCTAGTTGGCTCAAAGATTCTCTTTCAAAGAAAAATAGAATTCACTTGATGGGTAATCATGATTTTTCATATTACCCCTTTTCAAAAGAAGTTAAGGGATATGCTTATTGTCCGGGTTTTACTTTAAATAAAGATAAAGAAATAAATCAAATTTTATCTAAATCAGATTGGCAACAAATTAAATTTGCCCATCAAGAAGAAAATTATTGGATAAGTCATGCCGGTTTTACAGAATACTGGTTTAGAAATGCCATGGATCCTGAGATACATGAGCTCGGATTTTCAACTGTTAGTGTATTTTTAAATACAGTTTTCTTTATGTTTGAAAAAAGTGGAACATATCCTTCTGCCTTGCTGGCTGCAGATCGTATGCGCGGTGGCCGTTCAACAAAAGGAGGGTTGTTGTGGAATGATTGGTTCAACTTAGATCCATTGACTAATATCAATCAAATTGTAGGACACACCCCCCACAAAAAAATTCAAATTAAAAAGAACAAGGCTAAAAATTCCATCAATTATAATGTTGATTGCTTTTTAACAGAATTTTTAGAAGTAAAACAAAATTCTGTTAATATTATTAAATATACAGATTATTAAGGATACTAGAAGACATAAGTATTATTGTGTCTTCTAATATTCAAGATTTATCTCTACACCGGCTAATACAATCCTTTACTTCAGACGGGTGGATTGTATTAATTTTGTCTTTATCTGGTGCTCTAACTAGACTTACTTTATTTGAGGGTAATGTCAGTATAATAGAATTTACCCGCAGGATTCTTTCTGCAGTTGCAGTGGGGATGATATCTTGGTTTATTTTAGATGGTGTAGATTGGCCACAATTTTATAAAATTATAATATATATTGTTATTGGTTTAGATTCTCCTTCTATAATAAAGGGGGTAATAAAGGTACTAAATATATTTACAGATAATCCTGGAAAGGTATTTAATTCCCTTAAAAGAGGAGAATTGCCGGAGTCAGAACCAGTTGTAGTCACAACACCACCAGAAGAACATCATAAACCTAAACATCATCATCGTAAACACACTAAAAAAGAAAAAGATTAAAAATTATGAAAACCAATTTGGCCCAAATACCCACCGAAGAGTATCACAATGATGAAGGACTACATATTCATGTGCATGTTGTCCCCGAACAACCTAAAATTCCTTGGTATAAGATGTCTATACAACAAGAAATGTTGTACCAAATGTTGTTGAGTGTTTTGACATTTTTTGTATTAATAATTTGTAGTATGGCGGTTTTTGGTGATGTTTATAAGGCGCAAGCCAGCAATATAATAACACTATCCAGCAACGGACACGGCGCGGCAGCGTTTTCCCCAGAATTGGCAACTGTCCTACCCAAAGCAAAAACCTTTTTCGAGGATAAATGTCTGGCACCCATTCTTGGGTTGGGACTGTCTTTAACGTTAATGGTTGGATATCATTGGTTTAAATGGTGGATTAAATTTATTAAAAAGAAAAGCCAAAAAAAGGTTGCGGTTTCCCCTAATTAGAGGTAATATAGGGGTATCAAATAACAACACACACACAAACCCAATAAATAATATGCTAAATGATACAACCAAAACCGTAGTAGAACTTCTGTCAGAAAATACTGAGATTTCAGTTAAGGAGGCAGTCAGGTTCCTTAATTCCGAAAAAAATCTTAATGTAGATTATCGTTTCGTGTATCGTATTTTTAGAACACACGGAACTCTGTCATCTAAAGGTAAATTTGTCACTAAGACTCCCGTCAAGACGACCTCAGAAGATGATTCTGATGTAAATCACACATCTTCCATTGAAGCGGCAGCGACCAGTAGTAAGGCTGCATAAAGATCTTCATCACAACTATCTAGAGCACCTATTTCATCCAAAAGATCTTTTTGAGTGTTTTCTTTGTGCAAAAAGACTATATGCTTGAGAAGTTCTTTTGTTGAGGGTTCATAATCATTGTCTTTGTCGTTTGCATTAATGTAATCTGATATTAATGCATCCCGAGTTTCAGAGATGGTTTCCAAGATATCCTTGATTGATATACTCATATATTATATTTTTAAAAATCATTAATAAATACCCACAACATTTCTTTTTCTATAAAAAAAATGACTAATCTGCTAAATTCAAGCAATATTTGTAAAGAAGGCAATACCTTTTATCTTGATACAGAAGACTATCAGGACAATTTGGGAATGAAAATTTGTCACGGTGAGCTGATTAAATTTACATATGACAACCAACAATATACAGCAAAAACACAAATTGTATATGGCGCAAAAGATCTTTTTGTCTTGAAAAATGTCAAGGAGTTGGTAATTTAATAATATATGCAAACATCCAAACCGGCACTTTCTTACAAAGACGTTTACTTAGTCCCCAAATATTCAGAATTAGATTCGCGCGGCAATGCCGACACAGCAGTAGAATTGGGGTGCCGAGCATTTAAATTGCCAGTTATTCCGTCTAATATGAAAAGTCTTATTAATAAGACTTGGGCAAAATCTTTGGCAAAAAATGATTATTTTTACATCATGCACCGTTTTAATCATGAAACGGTTCCATTTGTAGTTCGTGCCAACCAAGAAGATTGGAAAACTATCAGCATCAGTACAGGGGTTAATAACGATTCTCTTGAGGAATTAAATACAATTTTTAAACAAGAATTGAGGGTTGATTATATTACAATTGATGTTGCCCACGGTCACCATTCAAAGGTTGCCCGGCGAATTGAATATTTGAGAGAAAAATTTCCAAAGGCATTTATTATAGCTGGTAATGTAACTACCCCAGAAGGTGTGGCTTATTTGGAAAATGCTGGTGCACATGCTGTTAAAATTTTAATTGGAACTGGATCTGTTTGTACTACGCGCAATCAAACTGGATTTTCAGTTCCTTCATTTACAGCAGTACAGTGGTGTGCCGAAGCTGCAACTAAACCTTTAATTGCGGATGGCGGAATTAATGAGCCAGGAGATATTGCAAAGGCTTTGGTGGCAGGAGCAAATATGGTCATGTCCGGAAAATTGTTTGCCGCGTGTAAAGGGGCAGCACTGGGCCCGGGTAAATTGTATTATGGCAATGCCTCTGCGGCAAATAAAAAGACTTCAAAGTATATTGAAGGAACTGAATTGCCAGTTGAAAATGTAGGGGAATATACTATTGAAGAGACTTTGAAGAGTTTACAGGAAGCATTGCAAAGTTCAATAAGCTATGCTGGTGGCAAAGATTTGACTTGCTTTAATCATGTACAGTGGGGATTATATGGGAGTCAATTAACACAAAATACAACAATTACATCTACACAGTAAATGAAAAAAAATATTCAATCTGTCTCTTCCAATTTGGCAAAAAAAGTAAGAGGCATGAACATTCAAGACGTAGTAAATGATTCTGAATGGCAGTCTGTGAGAGTTTGGCTCAAAGGAAAATGGGCTAAACATGGACCTAAATGTACACAAGCATTAAAAGATTATTTGTATAAAGACAAAACAGACCCATATAGGGTGCGCAGAGTTTTGAATTATGTGACTTGTTCTGGATTTCGTACCGGAGCAATCAAAGAACCAACTGCTTATGTTTTTAGAGAAGACGTAAGGTCTATTTGGAAAGAATTGTTGGGGGAATGACCAATTATGGGTAAGTATAGGTATGGCCTATACTACCACTAATCAATTATCTGCTGAACCAGTTAATTGCAATGTAGGGTTCAATAATTCCTGGTTAGAAGTTATTAATAACGCAGGAAGACCTTTTTATGCTCAAGGAGTGTATGTTACTAACTTAGAGGACATATCTCTAAGTCTAGAAGCTGGGAATATTTCTATAGGTTCTATAGAAATAAATGATCCAGACAATCATGAATTGAAAGTAAGTGTTGCATCAATTGGTGAGGGAGTTGGTGCTTTAAGGGTTCTATCACAAGATTTAGAACCCGTTCATGATACAGTTTCTCTGGGAGACGTTAATGAAAATAGAGTTACAGTTAACTCTTCTTTATCTGCTTTAAATGTAAATGTAGCCGGTGGTTCTGTTTCTTTAGCGGAAACAGAAGGTGAAGTATATTCTTTTAATAATCACTCTACTAATTTACATCGCGGTTTTACTTTAAATTCGGATGCAATGACTCCAGTGTTGAGTATACAGACTCGACCCGGATTCACTGAAGAAGATTTATCAGAAATAATTGAATATGAATTAGGCAACAACAATGCTTCTAGTAGTACAATTATATATGAATGGTATGAGGGTAATGTTAGTATTTCTGGCCCCAGTTTGCCTGCTTGGATAAATTTAGGAGACAGACTCAGGTACAGGATATATACAGATTGGAACGGCAACCAAACAGGACACACTTTTTCGTCCAACGGTGCCGCATTGAGACACAGTGGAATTATAATAGGCAAAAATTCCAGTGATGACGAAGGGCCGTGTGAATTATACGGTGGAAACAATCCAAACATGTTGACTCTTTGTATGAAGAGAGTTGATAGTTCCACAAAGTTAGATTTGTGGTTTGCAGTTACTACAAAGGAATATTAATTAATTTATGTTTAAATTTTTACTAGGTTTAGTTGCGTTGTCTGTTGCTGGATGTGCTGCATTTTTTTCAGTGCAGGGTGTTGCTAGTTTATATTCAGATCAATTTTTAGCTGTGTGTATAATGGCTTCTAGTTTAGAGGTAGGTAAGCTGGTTGCAGCGACTTATTTACATAGATATTGGTCTGCTTGTGGGGCTTTACTTAAAAGCTATTTAACAGTAGCAGTTGCCATATTAATGGCTATAACTTCATTAGGTATATTTGGGTTTTTGACTTCAGCGTATCAGAAAAACTTTTCTCAAGTTGAATTGGTTGATTCTAAACAAGAAATATTTCAGTCCAGAAAATCATTTCTAGAAAAGGAAATAGCCTCTCTAAATGAACGTATAACCACTCTCAATGAAGCTCGTTCAGGTCAAGAGAAAAGATTACCCAATTTATCAAGATTAGCTGCAAAACCTATATATGATGATATTGAAAGGGCTGGTAAAGAAATACAAGCCACAAGAGAAAAAATAGACGATTTGTCTAAGCAATTAATGGCATCTACAGATGAAGTCATAGAACTTAAAGCGAAAAAAAATGAACATCACGATATAGGTACTCTTCAATTTGTAGCAAACGCTTTGGATGTTAAAGTAGAGCATGTTGTAAATTGGTTTACTTTGATTATAGTGTTGGTTTTTGATCCGCTGGCTTTAAGCCTAATATTAGCATATAGCAGTTTAACTAAAAAAAAAATTTTAAGTCAGAATAATGAACCTCCTTACTCAGATGATTTGACAAACAATATATCAGAATTTTCTCCAACTGAAAAGAATGTAGTAAAATTTGTCGAACCAAAACTTAATTCAACTTCCGATGTTTTAACTGCAACCATTCAAAAACTCCCAGAACAAAATCAGTCAGAAGAAACATTTAAAGACATCAACGAGGGAGAAGATGTTTTACCACAAACAAACAATGAGACTCAAAAAGAAGATGCAAAAATTGAACAACCTATGTCTTATGAATATGTAAATCATTTAAATGAAATCATAAATCGAACCACAAACTCTTCCCAGACCACTCGTAACTCTACTGGAAAATACAGGGCATGAAACAACGTAAATATAGAAAAGACATCACTCTAGAAAAATATAGAGATAATAAAATTCTTTTAGAAAAGAAAACTCAAATTGTAAATGTTACTGATAATAAAATTATAAAAGAAAAAAAAGAAATAATAATTTTAAAGGAAGGTACTAAAAAATGAAAAGTTTTATTTTAGTTGTTGTATTGTTGGGCTTATTGTCATGTACTTCTTCTGTGGTAGTACAACGTAATACAGAAGCCCTTTCTCAATCTGTATATGCAGTAAAAGATTCATTGGATGTTGAAAGAGTAGACATGGCTTCAAGATATATCAATGTGACTACAAATTTAGTTCCACCTCCAAAAGAAAGAATTGTGGTGGAGCCCATAATTAAAACTGATCTTAAGGGTGAAAAAAAAAGAACCATAATTGTGCCAGATTCTTATAAGGGCAAAAATGTGGTGGTAATAGGTTCAGTTGAATGGGATGACTTGATTAAAGAAGCAGACAATGCAAAAACTTATAAACAAGATTTAGAAAACTATAAAGAAACCTCTATAAAAATTACAGAGGAATTACAAAGACAAATACAATTGGTGGCAGAAATACAAAATAAAATAGATGCGTTAAAGTTGGAAAAATCTAAATTAGAAACGTTAATCTGGAAACAACGCATGATTATTTTAATTCTTACTTTAATTGTAGGAATTTATATTTTAATTAAGATATATAATCCTTCTCTGTTGAGAATTATTTGATAAATATTCATATTATGAATGCTTTTCAAAAATTATATTTATGGGCAACTTCTAAACCCAACACTGCTAGTTTTGTTTTTGGTGTTGTGGTGACTTTAATAGTTGAACACTTAGTACTTAAATGAGTGATAATCTCTCACCAGAACAGTTACTAGAAAGTAAAAAATTGCCTTGTACTTTCTGTGTGTTGCCATGGATACATACATACATCAGCACCAATAAAATTTTACACCCATGCTGTCAATCACAGGTTGGTATGGCAAGAATGATAAATAATTCAAATTTATCGTTAGAAACAGATCTTAATAAGCTTTTTAATAACCGAGAATATATTAAATTTCGAGAAAAATTATTATCCGGAGACTCATCCAAGGTACCAGATACTTGTAAACAAAATTGTTTTAATTTAGAAAAAAACGGCGGATTTAGTTATCGTCAGCATTCAAATAATGAATTTTTAAATTTATTGGATTTGTCTAATATTTTTAACACTGCAACTCAAAAAATTTCACACTTGCATGTTGGGTTTTCTAATAAATGTAACTTTAGATGCCGCATGTGTATACCTATGAGCAGCAACTCTATTTTGTCCGAATATAAAAAAAATGTAGACAAATATTCAGAACTGCAAAAAGACATAAATGATTGTGCCTCGGGCATTGGGCTGCAGGAAATACCTTTAATTGCAATTAAAAACGGTCTGTATAAAAATTTAGAAGTTATTCAATTTTTAGGAGGAGAACCCTTCATTCAAGAGTCTACTTGGGATTTGTTGGAATTTTTAATAGAAAAAAATAAAACAAATATAAAAATTATTTTTCATACAAATGCTTCTATTTTAAATTTCAAGGGGAAAAATATATTGGATGTTTTAAAAAACTTTGATTCTAAAAATGTTAAAATATATTGTAGCATAGATGACTTCGGAGATCGAGCGGAATTAATTAGGAAAGGTACTAAATGGGAAGATGTAAGGGTTAATTTAAAAAGGCTTGTTGATTCTGAATTTGAAACTATTTTGGCTATAACATCAAGCGTTTACAATGTATTTAGATTACAACACATCATTAATTATTTTGTAGACCAAAAAATAATAAACTCAAATTATAACAATTTTTATATAAATCCAATTAGTGAACCTTCTTGGTTAAATTTTTCTGTATTAAATTTTAATTTAAAAAATAATATTATTTTTTCTTTAGAAAAATTCATATCATCTCACCCATTCAAAGACGTTTTACAGGACAAATTAAAAAATGTTTTGTTGGCTTTAAAAGATAAAAAATATAGCCACAACATTAAAAACTCTAAACTTTTCTTGGATAAGATTACTATGTTTGATGATATGCGCAAAGAAAACACCTTTGATATAATTCCAGAATTAAAACAACTTCGTTTTTTTAATTTTATTAAACCTAAGATATAAATATATTTATGGATCAACAACCGCCGCGCAATGTTTTAGACAAAGAAAGATTTTTAAAGGGTAATCGCCAAAAATGGTTGGTTGTTTTTTTATTGGCCATGGTGGTTATAATGATTTTAGACGCTTTGCATTATATAGAAAGAGTAGATAGTTATTTAACCTTTTTAACTTTTTTAAGTGGGTCTTTTATTTTAGGATATTCTGGTACAGAAACTATGAAATTATTTACTGTCAATTCTAGTTCTCAAAATGTAAACACAACTACCAACACAAACACCACTTCCGTTATTAGGGAAGAAAAATTTGTTAATTTGACCCATAATGGAAAGGAAGAAGACTATGAAATTGCCAAATGAAAACACTTTAAACTTGCTGTTTGAATATGAGGTTGGTGGAGGGCAACGATATTATGAAAAAGTTGGTTTAGATAAATTTACTTGGCCTGGTGGTCAAAGTGGGCCCACCATAGGCATAGGTATAGATTGTGCTTATTACTCTAAAAGTGAATTAGCAGATATATTTAAATTTTTAAATGAAGATCAAATAAGATTGATTCAAGGTGCAATAGGACAAACCGGAGACAAGGGTAAAGAATACACCAAAACACTTCGTAGAGCCGGAATAACTATTCCTTGGGAGAGAGCAGTGGATTTATTTGAAGAATTAACTTGGCCCAAATATGCACGAGCAACCGAATTTATATACCCCGAGTCTATAAATCTTTGCGATGATGCCTACGGTGCTTTGGTTTCCTTGGTGTTTAATAGAGGAACCAGTCTTAAGGGTCCTTCTAGAAAAGAAATGTTAGCCATAAAATCATTAGTGGCGAAACAAGACTATAATGGAATAGCTAAACAATTGCGTTTGATGAAGCGTTTGTGGCAAGGCTCTTCTGTTGAGGGGCTAGTTAAGAGAAGAGAAGCAGAGGCAAAAGCAGTGGAGAGTTGTGCTTAATTAAATATGTGCACATGAATACATTTGGAGCAGAAATAACAAGGGATCCGGTTTTGCTTAAAATGGAAAGAGAAATATATGAGGAATTGGCAAAACACGGAGACGACATTTCTATAAACTTAAATTTTGGAGTGTCTACAGTTTCTCCAGAACAGGCCATTAAAGATTTGTTGCAAATATACAAACAATCCAAATCAACTCCAAAACTAACCGGTGAATAAACTAATAATTCATGATATATATTATCAATGAAAATAGGGTTGGGTTTAATAACACATAAACGAAAAAATTTATTTTTAAAAGTAGCCGCAAGTATACCTTTAAAAAAAATAGATCAAATTGTAGTAGTCAATGACGGTACACCTTACAATGTTGAGCCTTTAAAAGAACACACCATACAAAATGAAAAAAATTTAGGTGTTGCTAAATCTAAAAATATAGCTCTTAAACATCTGATGGATAATGGATGTGAATATATTTTTTTACAAGAAGACGATATATTAATTAATAGTCCCAATGTTTTTGAAGCATATATAAATTTACACAAAGAAACTGGAATTCATCATTTTAATTATGCGTTACATGGCAAGATGAATGTGGTGGGAAATAATGTGCCCAATCCAAGATTGACTGTAAATTATAAAAATAACACCACTTTAAGTTTATATAATCATTGTGTAGGTGCCTTTTCATTTTATACAAAATCTATTTTGGATAAAGTGGGATTAATAGATGAACGATTTGAAAATGCTTTTGATCATGTCGAACACACTTATAGAATAATTCAAGAACACAAACATCCTCCGTTTTGGTGGTTTGCAGATTTGCACAATTCAAACAAATATTTATCAGATATAGAATGGTCCCCGGCAACTAGCACTATCCACTGTAAGCCAAATTTTAAAGAAAATTTTGATACATCTTTAAAATATTTTGAGTATAAACACCAAAAGGCAATTTTTCATATAGAAAATCTTGATAAGAATTCAGTAGTTACAGATCTTAAAAAGATATATGATTCCAAATAAAAAAAAATTTTTAATAGATGTTGTGGGTAAATTTAACCACGGCCGCGGCGGTACTATAGCTCTGTATACTCTGTGCCACCTAATAAACAAGCTTGGAGGCGAGTCGTATGTAACTCATCCACTTGGAGTTTCATATTTAAACACTCCACATTTAAAATTAAAACCTGAACAATTTTTATCAGATGATTTTATAATAGTGTATCCACCCTCTCAACAAACCGGAAACAGATATGGTGCAAAGAATGTGGTAAGATGGGTAATGCATAAAACAGAGTGTGCTTCATGGAATCAAGAAATGGTAGACTTAAATGCCAATGATCTTTACTTTTCTGTAACTCAAGATTGTTTTATGCCGAATAATATAAATTATTGCGGTCTTTTAGATGTGCACTATATAGATAAAAGTATTTTTAATAATAAAAATTTAAAAAGAGAAGGTTCTGTTTTTATAATAAAAAAGGGAACATTTTTGAGTGGGTCTCCTCAATACAAAGTACATCCAAGAAATGCTGTACAGTTAGATCAGTTTCACAAAGATTGGCACAGGATGTGTGATTTTTTTAACACATCTGAATATTTTTATTGTTACGACAATCGTAGTGTATGGCCTATTATTGCGGCGTTGTGTGGGTGTATAAGCATAGTAGTGCCCGATCCAATATCAAAATTAACACCAGAACAATTTTACAAACGAAGCTGGACCAATTATGCTGGAGTTGCATATGGTCTTTCAGAAATAGAAAGGGCCAAAAAAACAAACAAAAACGTTGAAAAGGTTATAGAACTGGCAGATGAAGCCTGTTTAAAACAGGTTGATAATTTTATGAATGTTTGTTATAATTATTTTTAATTTTTAATATGTTATTTTCGCCCTACAAAGCTGTCTCTGATTTTGAATCTTGTATATCTTTTTATACTGGTGCGCCTTATGTTGTTGCCGTTGATAGTTGTACTAGTGCTTTGTTTTTAAGTCTATTGTATAAAAAAGTTAAAAATCAAACAATCTCAATTCCAAAACACACATACCCAAGTGTGCCCAATGTCATTATACATAGCGGTGCAAGGGTTGAATTTACAGAAAGTGATGAAGTGTTGACTGGGTCATATGAATTGGGCAACACCGGAGTGTGGGATAGTGCATTGAATTTTACAGCAGACATGTACACACCCAACTCACTGATGTGTTTATCCTTTTCTGGTCCTTACAAACATTTAAAATTAACTAAAGGCGGTGCAATATTAACAGATGATATTGAAGCATATAAGTGGTTAAAAAGATCTCGCTATAATGGTAGAAATGAATGTAGTTATATGGAAGATAACTTTGACATGCTTGGCTGGAATTTTTATATGACACCAGAACTTGGGTCGCGGGGATTGTTACTCATGGCAGAATTTGTGGGCGAAGGTTATAAAAAGCATAATCCTCCTTTGCAAAGAAAATATCCAGATTTAAGTAAATTTGAAATATTTAAACAATAAATGTCAGAAACTATAGCTATAATGCAGCCATATATATTTCCTTATATAGGTTACTATCAACTGCTTCATTCAGTAGATAAATTTATTTTTTTAGATGATGTAAATTATTTCAAAAAAGGATATATAAATCGTAACAACATTTTATTGAAAAATAAAAAATATCTTTTAACCTTTCCTTTAACAAATGTCAGTCAAAATATTAAAATAAATCAGATAAAATTAAATAATTTTAATTTTTATAAAAAACATTTTTTTAAAACCATTCAACACGCTTACGGCAAAGCACCCTATTATAAACAAATTATAGAATTATTAAACGATATTCTTTTTGAAAAAAAAACATTATTAGAATTATCGTCTTGTTCTATAATAGAAATTTTTAAATTTTTAAATTTATATAAAAAATATGACTTTTCTTCAATTAATTCACCAGAAACATTTGGCCAAGAAAAAAGTCTAAGGCTTATCAATATATCTAAAAAAAATAATTGTAATGTTTATCACAATGCAATTGGCGGACAAAAAATTTACAACAAAGACGACTTTAAAAAATATGGAGTGGATTTATTTTTTGTAAAAAACAAACACAGTTGTTATAAACAATTTAATAACAACTTTATTCCCAATTTATCAATAATAGATATTTTAATGTTTAACAGTAAAGAAGAAGTTGTTGAGATGTTGGGTAATTATGAAAAAATTTGATGTTTATGTTTTTAATACTTTTTTCCAGCAAAAACAATAGTACAAAAAAAATAGCTGAAAAAATTTCAGAAAAGCTCATCCATAAAAATGTTATTAAAAACGTTAATGATTTAAAAGATACATCTTTATACGCACATTACAAATATATTTTTTTATGCTCTCCTACTTACGGTTCAGAAGAACTGCACATTGATATGGAATCGTTTATTGTTAAAAATAAAAACTTTTTTAACAATAAACGATTGTGTTTAATTGAAACTGGAAATTTTTATGGATATGAAAATTTTTCATTTGGAGCGGGGTTAAATATGTATAATTTTTTTATAAAAATTCCTTGCATGTTTTTTTATAAAAATTTGTCTTTAGACACATTTCCTAAAACAGATTATTTTACTTTAAATCGTTGGTTAAATGGTCTTAATGTTTTTTTAGAAAATCATGCTTGATATTCAAATTATAGAAAAAATAAAAAGTCTTTTGTTATTTAAAAATTTAAATTATAAAATAACAAATGATGTATGTTATGAATTAGATTTAACTAATCAAAAACAATTAAATTACGGTCTATTGAGAAATATTTGTTTAACAAATAAAAATAAAATATTAAAATTGATATGTAAACTAGAAAACTTAACAGATTTAAATTTAAGTCATAATTTAATAAATGACGAAGATATAAAAAATAATGATTTTTTTAATCTTAAAAAATTAAAAACTTTAAACCTATCATCAAATAATTTAACTCTAATTCCTAATTTTATTAAAAAAATAAAAACCTTAAAATCTTTAAATGTAGGTGGTAATCTAATAACAGAAATATTTTCTGATATAGAAGAGTGTAATCAATTAGAGAATTTGTGGTTGCATAAAAATATCGGTATTAAAAATCTACAAAATCTACAAAGTTTACAAAATTTAAAACTTTTAAATCTTTATTTTATAAATTTATTGAAAATGCCAATTTATTTTAAAGAATTTAAAAAATTAAATTCTTTAACTTTATGGAATACTAATAAATTTTTATTTGATTTAAATTTTTTTGAAAAATTGGAATATTTTACAGTTTGTGGTTCTAGACAGTTAATAGACTTTCCTCCCGGGTTGTGTAAAATAAAAAGATTAAAAATGGTTCGCCTCTATCAAAATAACATAAAAAATATACCTTCAGATATTTCAGATTTAAAAAATTTAGAACAACTTTCTTTATATCAAAATGATATTTCCAATATAGAGCCGTTGATTTTTTTAAATAAAATAAAAAAATTAAATTTGGGGTGGAATAACATAAAAGAAATTCCAGAAGAAATTTTTAACCTTAAAAAATTAAAATGGTTAGGCATCTTTCAAAACCCTTTACAAAATTTAAATTTTGTAAACAAAAATAAAAATTTAGAAATTTTGACAGCACGGCCGTTTAATTCCTATCAAATTATTTAATGAATAAAATTTTTCAAATAGGCTTCAATAGATGTGGAACTCTTTCTTTGGTTGATTTCTTTGCAGGAAATGCCATGGAAAGAGGAAGTGTGGTACATTGGGACTATGGGAGGTTAGCAACTCACATGAATAATAATCTCAACAACAACAAGCTGTTGGTATCTGGTTTGTATGAACATAAAATATATTTCTCAGATATGGAAAGTTGTGTTGGAAAAATAGATAAAAAATGGATTTACATGTACAAATATTTTAAACTTTTAGATGAACAATATCCGGAAAGTAAATTTATTTTAAATACGAGAAATGTAGATAATTGGATAGAGAGCAGAAAAAAATGGTTAATTTGGCATGATAACAAGTGGCAAACCTATTTAGAAGCGCTGTGCTCAGTTGAATCAATGAATGAAGATGAACTTGTTGAAAAGTGGATTAAAGATTGGTATGAACATCACGTTGATGTGCTTTTTTATTTTAAAGATCGTCCAAATGATTTGTTAGTATATGATATAGAAAAAGACAGTTCTTCAAAAATTATGGCTTTTTTTGATAGTGATTTGAAATTCAAACATTCAAATATGTCCCATCTAAATAAATCTGGAGAGCAAAATATTTCTAAAAAGAAAAAACCAAAATATATAGATTTTTTATAATGATATCTTATTGTACATCTATCAAAAATAGATTAGAACATTTTAAAAAGGCTTCAGTTCAAACTATAGAATCTCTTTTAAAATTAGATGAAAAATATTTATATGAGTGGTGTATATGTGATTATAACAGCAATGATGGATTAGAGGAATATATTCAGTCTTTAAATTTTAATAAAATTGTATACAAAAAAATAAAATTTAGAGAACACTTCCACCATTCAAGGGCAAAAAACATATCACATAAAATGGCATCTGGAGATTATATGGTGAATTTAGATGCAGATAATATTGTGACTCCTCAATTCCATAAAGAAATTTACAAACTTTTTAAAAAGGGTGCAAATGTAATTTGGCCCACCACTACTCACCTCACCACCGGCGGCGGCTCTGGTCGAATTGCTATAGATAAACAAACATTTTTTAAATTGGGGGGTTATGATGAAAATATCGTGGGGTGGGGGTATGAAGATATAGACCTCATAGAAAGATCTAAAAAATTAAATTGTAATATACAAATCGTAAAGGACGTTACAATAAAATACATAAGACACTCAGAGGTTTATAGATTTGCAGAAACGGTTGAGAAAAGTAGAGAGGAGTCGGGGCCGCGCAATAAAAAATATATGGATGTTAAATTGTTGAACAATAGTTTAATAGCAAATGTGGGTACCACGTGGGGGGTTTGAGTATAAGTATATGTATGATAACAGGTATAACCGATGCTATTACAGGTAAGGCTCCGCTAGGAAGTAAGCGTTCTGGCAAATGGAGTACAGTTAGAAAACATTTTTTGGTAAAAAATCCCGAATGTGCTGCCTGTGGAAGCAAAAAGAAATTAAACGTTCATCACATTAAACCTTTTCATGAACATCCAGAACTTGAACTAGATGAAAACAATTTAATTACTTTGTGTGAAAGTGATTGTGGTGGGGTTGTTTGTCATTTATTTTTTGGTCATTTGGGTGATTATAAAGAAATCAATCCGGATGTTGTACAAGACGTAGACATTTGGAGAAAAAAAATTAAATTTAAACCTAAATAAAATCATGAAAAAATTTCAACAAAAATTAAAAGAAGCCTATAATGTTTTTTCTTTAATGGAACATTCGCAAGATCAAAAAGCAGATGAAGAGTTAAAATTTTTAATTAAACATTATCTATTAATGGTTTTATCAAAAGATCAATTTATAGAATATAACATTCCTCAAATAGTAGATAGAATATTTGAAATAGTTCAACACCACATTAGTAAGACTCAAAACATTCAATCAAACGAATCAGTGTCTGGTTTTGGCACACCAACAACCGGTGATGCATCAAGGTTAAATGCTAATCCAGGAATTCATGATCCAACAACCGGTAAACCAGTTTCTCCAGAACAGTTAAAAGCCGCGCAGCACATTTTAGATTTATATGCAATGGGTAAAATGAGTGCAGATGATGCGGCTCATGCTATTTTTAATATAGAAACCTCC
>Ga0075473_10000495_pt1 | contig 16375 bp, 19 predicted proteins | sample DEB19_08_DNA_FD_76340 | JGI IMG/M metagenome (GOLD analysis project Ga0075473, IMG submission 76340) | Aqueous microbial communities from the Delaware River and Bay under freshwater to marine salinity gradient to study organic matter... | ecosystem: Environmental > Aquatic > Marine > Coastal ... | reverse complement strand
AATGGCTTCGACGTCGTTGCTGTCCGGTATCGGTGCCCCCTCCGAAGCTGCGGCAAGGCGCTTCTGCTGGGTGGGCTGCGGGGGTTCTGCGGGTTGCGGAACGGCGGCAATGGTGGCCGGGGGAGTCACGGGCTGAGCTGCGCCGCTCTGCTGCGGGGCAGCACCCTGCGCACTGAGCTGCTTCACCTGGAAGGAAAGTTCCTCGACCTGGCCGGTCAACCGGCGGACCTGCTCTTCAAGCTGCTGCATGCGAACGGCCACTTCCGAGGCGCTCTGCGCCATGGCGGGCGACATGAAGCAGGCCCCCAACAGGGCGGCAACGGCGACCGAGGATTTCACGTACTTCAGCATGCTCTGCACCCAGCAGCCCTCAAGAGGGGCGGATTGTTCTCGTCAGCCTCGCAACTGAACCGGAATCACGGTGAAATTGAGGCTTGCCGGGAAGTTGTCCGCGGCGCAGTCAGCCACCGTTACTGGACTGCGCCACCGGTGATGACGGTGACAGCCCGGCGGTTCTGCGACCAGCACTGTTCAGCATCGCACAGCGCTGCCGGACGCTCCTTGCCATAGGCGATCGAGGAGATTCGCGAGCCCTTCACACCCTGCGCGATCAGGAACTCGCGTGCCGCCGTTGCGCGGCGGGCAGAAAGCGCGATGTTGTATTCGCGCGTACCGCGCTCGTCGGCGTGGCCTTCGACCTGAACGGTGACGCGGGGGTACTTCTGCAGCCAGGCGGACTGGCGGCGCAACGTTTCCTGCGCCTCCGGCGTCAGCGTCGACTGGTCCTCGAGGAAGAACACGCGGTCGCCGACGTTGGTGGTGAAATCCTGCTCGGAACCGGGAACCGCGACAGCCCCGGGGCCGGTGTTGGCATTGAGGTCGGGCGTGTTCTTCTTCGAACAGGCGGCCAGCGCCAGGAAGCAGCCGAGAACGGCAACGAACTTGAGGCTCGCCAATCGAGAAATCATCTACCCACTCCTTGTACCGGGGCCGCTCCACCGGCCGACATAGACCCGGAAAGTCCCGGTGCGGGGACTTTCACAACAAGTACTCTGACGCAACAGGGTTAACATTCCCTCACCGCAAGGCCCTGCCCCTCCCCGACGCGCGGCCGGAGACGGGGCCAGACAGATTGCGGTTAAGGTGTCTTGGCGCCGCCGGTGATGACGGTGACCGCGCGGCGGTTCTGCGACCAGCATTGCTCGGCATCGCACAGCGCCGCCGGGCGCTCCTTGCCATAGGCGATGGAGGAGATGCGCGACCCCTTCACGCCCTGGGCGATGAGGAATTCACGTGTTGCCGTTGCGCGGCGGGCGGACAGCGCGATGTTGTATTCGCGCGTGCCGCGCTCGTCGGCATGGCCTTCCACCTGCACTGTGACGGCAGGCCACTTCTGCAGCCAAGCAGCCTGGCGGCGCAGCGTCTCCTGGGCCTCCGGCGTCAGCGTCGACTGGTCCTCGAGGAAGAACACGCGGTCGCCGACATTGGTCGCGAAATCCTGCTCGGAGCCCGGCACCGCGGCCGCGCCCGGACCCGAATTCGCGTCAAGGTCGGTCTTCTTCTTCGAGCAGGCGGCGAGCGCCAGCAGCGAGGCAAGGCCGGCGGCCATCTTGAAACTGTCACGTCTGTTCATTGTCTTCACTTCCCGTTTTATCGTGGTCATCAGGCCGCCGTCCGCATCCCCTGCGGGCAACTGCCGCTGTCATGAGGCCCCCGAGCCCCGAATTCAGTGTGGCGCTACATCGGTTCAGTTGAGTTTCGGCGACCAGGCCGGATCGGAGCCGAAGCCCTCGATCGGCAGGCGCTGTTCATTGTAGCCGGTGATGTCGACCGACCAAAGTTGCGGGCCGCCGCTCTCGCCTTGCGTATCGCGGAAGAACATCAGCACGCGGCTGTTGGGCGCCCAGGTCGGACCTTCGTTGTGATAGCCTTCCGTGAGGATGCGCTCACCCGAACCATCTGGCTTCATCACGCCGATGGCGAACTTGCCGCCGCCCTGCTTGGTGAAGGCGATCCACTGGCCGTCGGGCGACCACACCGGCGTCGAATACCGGCCGTTACCGAAGCTGATGCGGTTCTGGTTGGAACCGTCGGCGCTCATCAGGTAGATCTGCTGCGTTCCGCCGCGGTCGGACTCGAAGGCGATCTGGCTGCCGTCCGGCGAGTAGCTGGGCGCGGTGTTGATCGACGCCTCGTTGGTGAGCTGGCGCACGTTGCGCGAGCGCAGATCGAGCTCGAAAATGTTTGAATTTCCGCCATCTTGCAGGCTCATGATGACACGCTGGCCATCTGGCGAGAAACGCGGCGCGAAGCTCATGTTGGGGAACTGTCCAACGATCTCGCGCTGCTTAGTATCGATGTTCATCAGGTAGACGCGCGGCTCGGCATTGCCGAAGGACATGTAGGTGATTTCGTTTGTCGATGGCGAGAAGCGCGGCGTGAGCACCAGGTCATTGCCGTCGGTCAGCGCGCGGATGTTGAACCCATCCTGGTCCATGATCGCGAGCTTCTTGATGCGCTTGTCCTTCGGGCCTTCCTCGGTCACGAACACGATGCGGGTGTCGAAGTAGCCGTCGATGCCGGTGAGCTGCTTGTAGATGATGTCAGCGATCATGTGGCCGATGCGGCGGTCGTTCTTGGGGCTCGTGGTGAACTGCTGGGCCGCGAGCTGCTGGCCGGTGTTGACGTCCCACAGGCGGAACTCGACCTTCATCTTGCCGCCGTCGTTGAACGCCTGGCCCGTGACCAGCGCCTTGGCCTGAACCTGCTTCCAGCTTGCGAAGTCCGGCGTCTGGTCAAAGCTGGCGATGTTCTCGATGAAGGTGGCGGGGTCCAGCGGCGCGAAATAGCCAGAGCGGCCGAGGTCATTGGTGATGACGGCGGAGATCGTCGCCGCCGATTCCTCCGCACCGCCTCCGGCGAGGAACGGCGATATGGCAATGGGCAAAGGATCGACGCGGCCGCCGGTGATGTCGATTTCGGTTTGCGCCAAGGCGACGGAATGGAAACCGAACACGGCAAGCGCCACAATCGCTGCCGCAACGATGCGGCGCATGTGGTGGAGGTGGAAAACGATCGAAATCATGTTGGCCGTGTTCCGTTTGCCCATCACTGCGTTGCAGTGCCAGCAAACATGTTGGGGTTGAAGTTGAGGACGAGGTCCTTCCATACGTCGTATTGTTCCTTGGGAAGGAAGTCGTAGTTCTGGCAGCCGAGGATGGCCGTGACCGTCGATTGCGCGGTGGTGCTAAACAGGTAGTCGCCCGGTCCGTTCATGATCTCGGGCTGGCCGTTCACCGAGCCATCCTCGTTGAGCATGATGCGCACCTTGACGGTGATGTTGCCCTCGCGTGCACCCGGCGGGATGATCCAGCACTCGCGGATCTTCTGCACGAAGGCCGCGATGGCCGTCGCCGACAGCCCTTGGTCCTTGCCCTGCAGCGTCTTCTCGCCCTTGGCCGGAGTGCCGTCCGTCGTCGCTTCCGATGCATTGGTCGACTTCTCGTCGTTCTCCTTGTTGAGGAGGGCCTCGAGCTTGTCGGTATCGAGTTTCACCACCTTCTTGGGCTTCTCGGGCGGCTTCTTCGACGGCTTGGGCGGGGCCGGTTTCGGCGGCTGCGGCTTGGGCGGCGGTGTGTCCTCGATCTTCTTCGTCAGGTCTGCCAGCGCGTCGGTGTCCGGCGGCGGCGGCTCGGCCTTGGGCGGCTCCTTCGGCGTCTCGGGCTTGGCTTCCGGCGGAGGCGGTGGCTCGGGCTGTGCCTCCTTGGCGGCGGTCACTTCCTTCTCCGCAACCTTCAGCGTCTCGTCCGTCTTCTTGATGATCTCGGCCTTCTTGGGGGCCGGCTTCTCGACCTTTTCGGGCGCGTCAGGTGCGGTGGCCGTCAGCTTGTTGGTGTCGGTGATGTTGGAGATGTCGACGTTGATCGCGTCGACCGGCTCCGGGTCATAATGCGGCTTCGGCAGCACCACCAGCGCCGCGGCGAGGATCGCCGCGTGAAAGGTGATGGATGCTGCGAGGCTGCGCTTCATCGTCAGTTCTGGCCCTCGGCGGGCGCGGCGGGAGCCGCTCCGCCGCCGGCGCCCGGCAGCGTCTCAAGACCGATCTTCTTGAACCCCGCGGCATTGATGGCGCCCAGCACCTGGGCAATCGGGCCGTAGCTGGCGGCAAGGTCGCCGCGCACGCGGATTTCCTTGTCAGGGTCGATGCCATAGAGCGCCTGGAGCTTGGTCGTCAGCTCCTCGATCGTCATCGGCTGTTCCATGAGGTAGATCGACCCGTCAGGCTTGATCGAAACCGACAGCGGCTCCACCTGGCTGTTCAGCGGCTTGGCATCGGTCTTCGGAAGGTCGATGGGCACGCCCACCGTCATCAGCGGAGCGGCGACCATGAATACGATCAAGAGCACCAGCATGACGTCGACGAGCGGCGTCACGTTGATGTCGCTCATCACGCCCTTCGAGGAGCGCCGCCTTGCGTTGCGCCGCTGGTAGCCGCCGTTTGCGCCGCCTGCTGAAGCACCCATCCGCTACACCCGTTCGTCGAGCTGGCGGGAGATGATCGCGGAGAACTCATCCGCGAAATTCTCCAGCCTGGCGCCGATCTTGCCCGCGTCGGCGGTGTACATATTGTAGAAAATTGTCGCCGGAATGGCGGCAACGAGGCCGATCGCCGTGGCGAAGAGCGCCTCCGCGATGCCCGGTGCCACAACGTTCAGCGAGGTGTTCTGCGAATTCGCGATGGCCTGGAAAGACACCATGATGCCCCACACCGTGCCGAACAGCCCGATGAAGGGAGCAGCCGAACCCGTGGTCGCGAGGAACAGCAGGCGCGATTCCACGTCGTGCATCTCCTTCTGGATCTGCACGTCCATCACCTTCTCGATGCGCTTCTGCACCCCCTGGAAGCCCGCGCGCAGCGCGGCGTCCTGGCTGCGCTTCCATTCGCGCATCGCCGCCATGAAGATGGCAGCGAGGCCGATGTTGGTGCGGTTGCCCATGGAGAGGAACAGGTCCTCCAGCGACTGGCCGGACCAGAAATACTGTTCGAAGCGGTCGTTGGCGGCGTTCATCTTGCGGACGGAAAAGAATTTTTCGATGATGATCGTCCAGCACCACACCGATGCGGCCGCGAGACCGAACATGACGAGTTTCACCACCCAGCTGGCCTGAATGACCAGATGCCAGAGCGAAAGCTCGCCCGCCGGTGCCGCCGTCACTGCAAAAGCTATCATCCCTGTCCTTCCAAACCCGCGGAGGCCCCTGCCTGAGCCGTCCCGGCGATCCCCGCCCTGCCCCGATCCCGAGAAGGGCCGTGAAAACATGCCAAATCTGTCGAAACTGCGGCGATTCGGGCCGTCTATCCCCAAGCCGGCGCAGCACTCCGCCCCAGCGGGCGAAGCCTGACCCCACATGAATCACTTATGGTTAAGGGATTGTTACGATTCAGATTTCCGGCATGCGCCGGAAGCGGTCCGCCATGTCTTCGGGCAGCCGTTTCGGCTTCCCCCGGCCGTCGACCAGCGCCACGGTGACGTCGGCCTTGAAGACGGTGTTGCCGTTGAGCATCACCTGCTGGGCGATCTCGACCCGCGCGCCGGCCATGTCGCGGAAGCGGGTTTCGACCTCCAGCAGGTCGTCCAGCCGGGCCGGTTTCAGGAAGTCGCAGACCATGCGGCGGACGACGAAATTGATGTCGTCGAAGGTCGACTGGTGGATGCCGAGCAGCCTCAGGCAGTCGGACCGGGCCCGCTCGCAGAAGGCCACGTAGCGGGCGTGGTAGACCACGCCGCCGGCGTCCGTGTCCTCGAAGTAGATGCGAATTGGCATGGTGTGGATGCCATTCCGGATGCGGCCCGCGATGCCCGGCCATGCATCATCCATGGTTGTCGCCGTCGTCCAGCGGCAGCATGCCCTGGGTGATCTCCGGGCGTTGCGGAATGGCGAGCCCGAGATGGCGGAAGGCGTGCGGGGTGAGCAACCGCCCGCGCGGCGTGCGGTTGAGGAAGCCGAGCTGCAGCAGATAGGGCTCGACGATGTCCTCGAGCGCATCACGCGATTCGGACAATGAGGCAGCAATGGTATCGATGCCGACCGGGCCGCCGCCGAAATTGAGCGCAATGCATTTCAGGTAGCGATGGTCGAGCGAGTCGAGGCCGCGGTGGTCGACATCCAGCGCAGAGAGCGCCGTGTCGGCGAGCCTGGCGTCGATCACCTCGACGCGGGCCACGGCGGCGAAATCGCGCACCCGGCGCAGCAGGCGCCCGGCGATGCGCGGCGTGCCGCGGGCACGGCGGGCGATTTCAATCGCCCCCTCCTCGGCGATGCCGATCTGCATCACGCGGGCGCCGCGCTTGACGATCTCGAGCAGCTCATCCTGGTTGTAGAAATCGAGCCGGACCGGAATGCCGAAGCGGTCGCGCAACGGCGTGGTGAGAAGGCCGGTGCGGGTGGTGGCGCCCACCAGCGTGAACTTGGCGAGGTCGATCTTCACCGAGCGCGCCGCGGGGCCTTCGCCGATGATCAGGTCGAGCTGGAAATCCTCCATCGCGGGATAGAGCACTTCCTCGACCGCCGGGTTCAGGCGGTGGATCTCGTCGATGAACAGCACATCGCGCTCTTCGAGATTGGTGAGCAGTGCAGCAAGGTCGCCCGCCTTGGCGATGATGGGGCCGGAGGTGGCCTTGAAGTTGACGCCAAGCTCGCGCGACATGATCTGGGCAAGCGTGGTCTTGCCGAGGCCCGGGGGACCGGCGAACAGCACATGATCCAGCGCCTCGCCGCGCGCCTTGGCGGCCTCGATGAAGATGCGCAGGTTCTGCTTGGCCTTGAACTGGCCGACGAACTCCTCCAGCCGCTGCGGACGGAGGTGCGTGTCGATGGCGTCTTCGGGCGCCTTGCCGGGATCGCGGAGGGGCGTGCTCATACCAGCGCCAGCTCCTTCAGCGCCAGGCGGATCAGTTTCTCCGTGGGCTGATCATCGCCCACCTTGCGCATGGCGGCAGACACGGCAGCACCCGCCTGCGCCTGTCCGTAGCCGAGGTTGACGAGGGCGGAGACCGCATCGGCCGCCGCCGTGGGCCGCGGCGCATCGAGTTCTGCGGCGAGCTTCGAGACATCCTGGCTGATGGGCGTGAAGGCCGGCGTCTTGTCCTTCAGTTCGAGCACGATGCGCTCGGCCAGCTTCTTGCCCACGCCATTGGCGCGGCCGATCATGGCCTTGTCCTGCAGCGCCACCGCGTTTCCGATCTCGGAGGTCGTGAGCGTCGAGAGGATGGCCAGCGCCACCTTGGTGCCCACCCCCTGCACGGACTGGAGAAGCCGGAACCACTCGCGCTCCGAAACGGTGGCGAAGCCCACGAGGCGGATCATGTCCTGGCTCACCAGCATCTCGGTGTGGATTTCGGCGAACTCGCCCTGGCCCGGAAGTGCCGCAAGGGTCCTGGACGAGCAGGCGACGTGGTAGCCCACGCCGTTGACGTCGATCACCAGCCAGTCGGCGCCGACGGCATCGATCCGGCCCTTGAGTTTTGCAATCATCTGGTTGCCCTTCTTGAAGACTTGCTAGGGGCTGGGCGAGAACAAGTCAAGAACGCGCCAAGATCTCGGCCAGCCGCTGCGAGCCTCGGTAATGGGCGTGGCAGATGGCGACGGCCAGCGCATCGGTCGAATCCGCGGTGCGCATCCTGGCCTTGGGCAGCAGCAGCTTCACCATGTGCTTCACCTGGTCCTTCTCGGCATGGCCCGCACCCACCACCGCCTTCTTGACGGTGTTGGGGGCATATTCGGAGACGGGCAGCTTCAGCATGGCGGGTGCCAGCATGAGCACACCCCGCGCCTGCCCCAGCTTCAGCGTGGCGCGGGCATCGGTGTTGACGAAGGTCTCCTCCACCGCTGCTTCGTCGGGGTCGAATTCCTTCAGGATGTCGACCAGCTGCGCATGGAGCTGCAGCAGGCGCTCGGCCAGCGAGGCATCACCATCCGAATGGATGGCGCCATCGGCGATGTAGGTGAGCTTCGAGCCCTCCTGGGAGATGACACCCCAGCCGGTGTTGCGCAGGCCGGGGTCGATGCCGATGATTCTGACCATGTCGGAAGACTAACACGTTTCGAGAATGTCCTCTCCCGCAAGGCGGAAGAGGAAGGTGCCCCAGCGCAGTCGGGGGAGGTGAGGGAACGCGGGGACGAGCCCGTGCCTCCGCTTCACCTCATCTCCCCGTTGCCTGCCGGCAACGGGTCGCTTCTTCTCCCGCTGAAGAAGCGGGAGAGCACGAAATGTCACTCGCCGTTGAGCTTCGCCATCACGTCGTCGGGGATGTCGGCGTTGGAGAACACGACCTGCACGTCGTCATCCTCGTCCAGCGCATCGACCAGCTTCACCAGGCTTTCGGCCTTCTCGAAATCCACCGGGGCCATGGTCTGCGGCTTCCACACGATCTTGACGGAGGTCGCGTCGCCGAAACCCTTCGCCAGAGCGGAGGACACTTCGCCGATGGACTCGAAGGCGCAGGTGACGGTATGGCCGGACTCGTCGGAGACCACGTCATCGGCCCCCGCATCGATGGCAGCTTCGAGCATCGCGTCTCCACTGGCCTTGGCCGCGGGATAGACGATTTCGCCGACGCGCGTGAACATGAAGGCCACCGAGCCCGATTCACCCAGGTTGCCGCCGTACTTGGCAAACAGCGAACGGACGTTCGAGGCTGTGCGGTTGCGGTTGTCGGTCAGCGCCTCGACGATGACGGCCACGCCGCCCGGGCCATAGCCCTCATAGCGCACACTGTCGAAGTTCTCCGCATCACCGCCGATGGCCTTCTTGATGGCCCGCTCGATATTGTCCTTCGGCATGCTCTCGGCCCGCGCATTCTGGATGGCGAGGCGCAGGCGGGCATTGGCGTCGGGGTCAGGCAGGCCGGCCTTGGCGGCCACGGTGATTTCGCGCGACAGCTTGGAGAAGGCCTTGGCGCGCACCGCGTCCTGCTTGCCCTTGCGGTGCATGATGTTCTTGAACTGTGAATGGCCGGCCATGGAACCCTCGGAACGGAAATCAGTTTCGGGCCGCCTTATAGACAGGCCTGCCCTGTGGAAACAAGGCCGCTTAACCATCCCTTAAACCCGGTCCGGCCAAGCTCCCCCGCAGTCAGTCGTGTGTGGAGTTGGCGAGAATGAAGGCGGGACGCGGAATGCTCGGTGAACTGTGCTTTGCGGCGGAGGGCCTGTCCGGAACGGCCGCCTCTTCGTCGCTGCGCAAGCTTGGCTCGATCATGGAGACGGCTCCGACCGGCCGGCTGTTCGGCGCCATCTCCACCCTGTCCGACATGTCCGCGAAGGCGGCCAGGGCGCTGGAGGAAGGCGCCCGCGTGATCGGCAAGGACGACGAGACCGCCGCATCCCGCATCGGCGAGGCCCTGCTGCACATGGACGGTCTGGCGGAAATGGCCGAAGACAGCCACATTCCCGTGCCGGAAAAGCGCCGCGCGGCGCGCTGAGCCCATTCATTCTGAAGGTCGGTGGCACGCGCCTGCGTCTCCTCCCGCGCGTTCAGCGGGAGAGGACGGATTGCGAGCACGTCAGCTCGGCGCGACGCCCCTGAGGCGCTCGGACCTGCGGCGCAGCATTTCAAGCGTGATGAGCATGGCCGTCGAGATCAGCACCAGCACGGTGGCGGCAGCGGTGATGGTGGGCGAAATCATCTCGCGGATGCCGGAGAACATCTGCAGGGGCAGCGTGCGGTCCTCCGGGCTGGCGAGGAACAGCACCACGATGACCTCGTCGAAGGACGTGACGAAGGCGAAGAGCGCACCCGAAATCATGCCCGGCAGGATCAGCGGCATGACCACCTTGAAGAACACCGTATGGGGCGCAGCACCACAGGAGGCACCGGCGCGCATGAGCGTCTTGTCGAAGCTCGACAGCGTGGCGGTGACCGTGATGACCACGAAGGGTGTTGCAAGCGCCGTGTGCGCCAGGACGATGCCGAGGCGCGTTCCCACGAGATCCATCGCGGCGTAGAACTTGAACATGCCGACGGCGGAGATGATGACCGGCACGATCATCGGCGAAATCAGGATGGCCATGATGGTGGCCTTGCCCGGCATGTTGGCGCGCGCCAGGCCCAGGGCCGCGAGCGTGCCCAGTGCGGTGGCCAGCACGGTCGTGGCGAGCGCCACCAGGAAGCTCATCTTCACCGCGCCCGTCCAGCGCGGATTGAAGAAGAAGTCGTCATACCACTTCAGCGAAAAGCCCGGCATCGGATAGGTGAAGAAGCTCTCCGAGTTGAAGGACAGCGGCATCACCGCGAGGATGGGTGAGATCAGGAACAGCAGCACCAGCGCCACGAATACGCGCACCGCATAGTACATGACGGTTTCGCCGCGGGTGTAATAGGCAGGTACGGCCATGGCTCAACCCAGCTTCATGCGGTCGATGCCGACCAGCTTGTTGTAGACGTAGTAGAGGATCAGCGTGGCGGTGAGCAGGATGACGCCCAGCGCCGAGGCCTTGCCCCAGTTGTTCTCGCTGTTGATGGAGCGCTCGATGAAGCCCGAGATCATCTGGTCCGTCGGGCCGCCGACGAGGGCGGGTGTGATGTAGTAGCCGAGGCACAGGATGAAGGTGAGCAGGCAGCCCGCGGCAACGCCCGGCAATGTCTGCGGCACGTAGACCCTGACGAAGGAGTAGAAAGGCGTGCCGCCCAGCGACTTCGCGGCGCGCATGTAGGTGGGCGAGATGGTCTTCATCACCGAATAGATGGGCAGCAGCGTGAAGGGCAGCTGGATGTGCGTCATGGCCACGATCGTGGCGAAGCGCGTCTTGAACAGCTGCGGTTCGCCGTTGAGCGCGCCGATGAGATTGAGGAACCAGGTGATGCCGGTGAAATGCATCATGCCCGCGAAGACACCGCCGTCCTGCATCAGCACCATCCAGGCGGTCGTGCGCACGAGCAGCGAGGTCCAGAACGGCAGCAGCACGAACATCATCATGATGGAGGCCGTCTTCTGCGGCGAGGTGGCCAGCAGATAGGCCACCGGGTAGCCGAGGAGCAGCGTCATCAGCGTGACGAACAGCGAGATGCCAAGCGTGCGAACGAGGATCGAGCGGTAGATGGCGCGGTCGGCGGGCACGGCCTCGACGTGGCCGTCGGGGTTCTGGCGCAGGTCCATCATCGAGAGGACGTAGAAGGGCGTGTAGGCGGAGGAAGACCGCTTGATCGTGGCCCAGGTATCCGGATCGCCCCACACCTTGTCGATGGCGATGACCTGGTCCTTGTAGGGCCCGGCCTCGATGGTGGCCGCCTTGCGGCCGGTCGCGACCACCTTGGAGCGGATGCCCGACATTTCGTAGTTCAGGCGCTTGCCGATGAGGGCGGTCTGCTTGTTCTTCTGGGCTTCCTTCATGTCGGCCACGAAGGCGGCGTAAACCTCTTCCGAGGGCAGGTCCTTGCCGTCCCACGACTTCAGCGCCTGGATCGTCTGGGGCATGTTCTGCGACACGTCCGGGTCGTAGACGGCGTTCCACAGCATGATCAAGATCGGCACGACGAAGGAGAAGATGATGAAGGCGAAGAGCGGCGCGACCAGGGCCATCGCCTTGAGCTTCTCGCGGCGCTCGGCGCGGGCCAGCGCCACCTTGAGCGGCGTACCGTCCGCGGCGCGCATCACGCCGTCATCGGGAAGTGCCTGGGCCATGGCCATGTCGTTTCGCCTTCACATAGATCGTCGAGAGAACCGGGGAGGGGATGCCCCCACCCCGGCTTGAGGTTGGTCGTTACTGGGCCAGCCAGGCGTTGAAGCGCTCGCGCAGTTCATCGCCCTTGTCGCCCCAGAACGTCGGGTCCGGATAGAACACGGTCTTCAGGTTGTCCGGCGCCGAGGGCAGATCGGGCAGGATGGCCGGATCGATCTTCGGAGCGGCGTCCTTGTTGGCCGGACCGTAGGAGATCCACTTGGTCTGGTCAGCCATGCGCTGCGGGTCCGACGCGAAGGCGATGAAGCGATAGGCGCCATCGAGCTTCGGGGTGCCCTTCGGGATCGCCCACCAGTCCCAATCCGGAGCCTGGCGGTCCCAGATGATCTTGAAGGGCTTCTTGTCGGTCTTGATGGCGTTGTAGAAGCGGCCGTTCCACGAGGTGGCAAAGACCACCTGGCCGTCAGCCAGGAGCTGCGGACCCTGGGCGCCCGATTCCCACCAGATGACGTCCTTCTTGATGGTGTCGAGCTTCTTGAAGGCGCGCTCGACGCCCTCGTCGGTGCCCAGCACCTTGTAGACGTCCTCCGGCGCGACGCCGTCGGCCATCAGCGCCCACTCGAGGTTCACGAAGGGGCTCTTCTGCAGGGCGCGCTTGCCGGGGAACTTCGCGGTGTCGTACAGCGCCTCGAAGAGGTTGGCCGGATCCTTGGTCTTCGACGTGTCGTAGGCGGCGACCGTCGAGTACAGGATGTTCGGCACGGCGCAGTCGGTCACGTCACCGCCGATGAACTTCGACTTGTCGAGGCCGAGCTTGCCCCAGTCGATGGTTTCGAAGGCGCCTTCGGCGCAGCCGGCGAGGGCCGTCTGGGTATCGACGTCGACGACGTCCCAGGTCACGGCCTTGGCTTCCACCATGGCGCGAACCTTGGCGATTTCGCCGTTGTATTCGGCTTCCGTCACCTTGTTGCCGGCATCGACGAAGGGCTTGAAGAAGGCGTTGCGCTGGCTTTCCTGGTAGGCGCCGCCCCAGGAGGTGATGGTGAGGTCATCGGCGGCATAGGCCTGCACGGCGCCCAGCGCCGAACCGGCCAGCAGGGCCGCGCCAAACAGAGTAGCAAATTTCTTCATACGACAGCTTCCTCCAGTGTGCCGGTCAATCCGGCGTGTTGAGAACCAGGGAGGATGCAGGCCATGTCGCGCGCGACTGAACTGCGCGTGTCAAAGCGGTATTTCCTCCCCATTATACGCTTGTTGCCGGTGTGGTGACGTTGCCCGCAACCCTGTGTGGAACGCCGACCGTGCCGTTTCTTTATAAGCGCTGCACAAGATACTAACGGCTTTTCGCCGCGCGTCACTAGAGTTTTTCTCTTGTCAGAGGGGAGATTCGGTCATCTTTCAGCCTTCCCAGCCCGGAACCAGGCTTGTGGACAGTCGCCCGCCAATGCGGATGGGGGCGATCATGGTGGCAAGGCCCGTCCTGTCATCGGTCTCCACCGCCACGCCCGCCACGGTTGCCGGGCCTTCGGCGGGGCGCATACGCTCCACCGGCAGCTTGCGCAGGAAGCGCTGCAGGGGCTCGGCCTTCTCCATGCCGATGACCGAGTCGTAGTCGCCGCACATGCCGGCGTCCGAAATGTAGGCGGTGCCACCCGAGAGGATCTGGTGGTCGGCGGTGGGCACGTGGGTGTGGGTGCCGACGACGAGGCTCGCCCGGCCGTCGCAGAAATGTCCGAAGGCCATCTTCTCCGAGGTCGCCTCGGCGTGGAAGTCGATCAGCACCGCGTCGCAGGCGGTACCCAGGGGGCAGGCCTCGAGCTCGCGGTCGACCACGGGGAACGGGTCATCCAGCATCGGCTCGATCATCACCCGGCCCATGGCCTGCATGACGAGCACGCGCCCGCCCGAGGCCGTGTCGATCAGCGCCGAACCGCGGCCCGGACAGCCCTTCGGCCAGTTCACGGGCCTGAGCAGGTTGGGGTAGCGCTCGATGAAGATCAGCGCCTCGCGCTGGTCGAAGGAGTGGTTGCCGAGCGTCACCGCATCGGCACCCGCCGCGAGGAAGCCGAGGAAGATCTCCTCGGTGATGCCGAAGCCATGCGCGGCGTTCTCGCCGTTCACCACGACAAGGTCGGGGCGGTAGCGCTCCCTGAGCACGGGAAGCTCGCGGGTGATGGCGTCGCGCCCGGCGCGGCCCACGACGTCGCCGAGGAAGATCAGGCGCATGCGAAGGTGTCCTGCTCCGTCATGACATAGTCGAGCGGGGCGTCATGCAGGCCGATCGGCACTTCGTCCACCATCTGCGCATGATAGGCCACGCCGATGGCCACCACCGGCTTGACCGCGCGGAGCTTGTCCAGCGTGCGGTCATAGAAGCCGCCGCCATAGCCGAGGCGAAAGCCCCGGCGGTCGAATGCCAGCATCGGCACCAGCAGCACGTCCGGCAGCACTTCGGCGGCGCTGTCGAGCGGGATCGGAATGTCCCACACGCCCGGCACCAGCGCGTCGCCCGGCTGCCACTCGCGGAAGATCAGCGGCTGCTCGGCCGCCACCACGATGGGCAGGCACGTCCGCCAGCCGTCACGGCGCAGGCGGCTCATCAGCGGAACCGTGGTGATCTCGCTCTTGTAGGGAATGAAGCCCGACACGATGCCCGTCTCGAAGGGAAGCCCGCGGGGCAGGCCGCGCTCCGCCATGGCGGCGCCGGCCGTGTCCTTCAGCAGCGCATGCGCCTCCGCCCGGCGCTTCGATGCGGCGGTGCGCGCCGTGCGCTTGACTTCGGCGATGTCCATGGAAACCTCGGGCAAAGACAGAAACGGGTGGCGGGCCACCATGGGCCGTGAGTGACTAACGATCCCGGGTCCCTACAAGTGTAGGTGGGCGCCGTGTGGGCAAGGCCACGGCCAAGCCCAGGGACAGCTCCCATTCAGAATCGCATAGGCCCCAGGGAAAAAATGTCAGCTCACGCACCGGGCAGCCCGCCGGGTTCCTATTTAGGAGTGCTTGTGCCGGATGTCCATGGATGGAACGGTCACTTGCCCAGGTGCAGCGCCAGCGCCTCGAGGCGCTCGGAGGCGACGACCAGCCGTTCGCCCAGCGAGGCCTGCACTTCCAGTGCCTCGAGTTGCGCGGCGTTTCTTGCCTCGCGCAGGCCGTTCACCTGTTCCTCGAGGTCGCGGATCTTCTCGATGGCTTCCGACAGGCGGTCCGCCACCATCAGCCCCGCCATCACCAGCATGCGGATGTCGCCGACGTTGCCGACGGTCGTCTTCACGCGCTGCACTTCGCTGTCGAGAAGTTCGGCCAGGTCCCGAAGATGCGGCTCCTCGCCCTCGGCACACTGCATGGTGTAGGGGCGGCCGTTCACCTGGACGATGACATGCGCCATTCAATCACTCCGGCGTGTTCGAGTGCAGGACTGCACGGATGCGCGACATTGCGGCGTCGATCTTTCCAGCCGCCGTCTTCGATGTATCGGCCAGCTCGCCCGCCTTGCTGCGCACGAGGTCCAGCTCATGGGTGAGCCGGGCGCGGTCGCGCTTGAGGGATTCGGCCTCGCCCTCGAGTTCGACAATGCGCGTGCGCCCCTCAAACTTGCCCGCCACCGCCTGCTCGATGCGGCGCAACGCCGCCTCGAACCGTTGGAACGCCTCATCCAGTTTCTGAATGTCTGCCATCAAAGCCTCTGGTAAGATTGCAGAATTTCACGCCTGTTACCAGCGCTCAACATAGGATGATTGGGCGACTCACGCAACGCCCGCGAAATGCCCATACACAAGCCCGGTTCGGGCCATGGTTCCAATTGACTTGAAGGGCCAAGGCGCTATCACCTCGCCCATCTTTCAGCGCTCCAAGGGACCCGCCCAGGCCATGACCCAGTACTCCGCCGAACATACCCGTCACATGGCCAATGCCATCCGCGCCCTCTCGATGGACGCCGTCCAGAAGGCCAACTCCGGCCACCCCGGCCTGCCCATGGGTGCGGCGGACGTGGCCACCGTGCTGTTCACCCAGTTCCTGAAGTTCGACGCCTCCGACCCGCACTGGGCCGACCGTGACCGCTTCATCCTGTCCGCCGGACATGGCTCGATGCTGCTCTATTCGCTGCTGCACCTCACCGGCTATGCCGACATGACGCTGGAGCAGATCCGCAACTTCCGCCAGATGGGTGCCAAGACCGCGGGCCACCCCGAGTTCGGCCACGCCACCGGCATCGAGACGACGACGGGTCCCCTCGGCCAGGGCATCGCCAATGCGGTGGGCTTCGCCATCGCCGAGCGCCACCTCAATGCCGAATTCGGCGACGGCCTCGTCAACCACAAGACCTATGTGCTGGCCGGTGACGGCTGCCTGATGGAGGGCATCAGCCAGGAGGCGATCGCGCTCGCGGGCCACCTGAAGCTGAAGAACCTCATCGTGCTGTGGGACGACAACGGCATCACCATCGACGGCAAGGTGTCGATGTCGGACTCGACCAACCAGACGGCGCGCTTCGCCGCGAGCGGCTGGACGGTCTCGGCCTGTGACGGCCACAACCCGGGCGAGATCGCGGCGTGCCTCTCTGCCGCGCAACATGCCGACCGCCCGGTGCTCATCGCCTGCAAGACCACCATCGGTTACGGCGCGCCCACCAAGGCAGGCACCTCGGGCTCGCACGGCTCGCCCCTGGGCCCGGACGAGATCGCGGGCGCGC
>Ga0075473_10000481_pt1 | contig 16564 bp, 11 predicted proteins | sample DEB19_08_DNA_FD_76340 | JGI IMG/M metagenome (GOLD analysis project Ga0075473, IMG submission 76340) | Aqueous microbial communities from the Delaware River and Bay under freshwater to marine salinity gradient to study organic matter... | ecosystem: Environmental > Aquatic > Marine > Coastal ... | reverse complement strand
TCTACTCCCACCTTAGCTTGAAGCGCCTCAATAGCGTCATTGGCATTTGCGTGTTGTGTTGCGTGAGTAACTCCAGCATCATTTAACTTATTAGCTGATGTTGGATTAGTTAACGCATCAAGCGAGGTCGGAAAATTAGTTGCCATTCTTTTATTATATCAGAATATTATTCTGCTGCTGGAAGAGCATTTAGTTCATCTTGATGAACTGCAATTGCTGACTCTAGAATTCCCAAAGCGTTGTTTGATGATTCAATTCCAGCCTCATCTCCAAGATTTTCAAAAGACTTCTTGTTTAGAGTGTGCTGATATGCTTCTGCTGCAAACTGTGAAATTCGCTGCTGAATGATAGAGCGCTTTTGATCATCTGTAAGTAGTGATGTATAATCGATTGCCATTTATTTCTCCTTATTAATTTCTTTTACCCGCTCAATAAAGCTAGTAAAATTTCCTATATATTTAAGATTACCTATGTGATTACAGGTCTTTGTTGTATCAACCATTATATCAAATCCACCGTCTTTAAGCATATAGCAGACGTTTACATCTTCTGAAACAAGGTCTCCGTCTTTTATGCCTACATCAAATATCCATTTACAAGGCTTCCCGTTTCGAGTATATTCTTGACTAGAATCCCATAAATACATATATGCCTTTTTAGACATATATAGGAATCCAGTCCCTACACTTTCAACAGAAAGTAAACCATTTTCATCTGGATTTAAATCTTCTATTTTGCATTTAATATTATATGATTCTTCTGTTATTGACTTTTTTATTACTGGTAGACCATATACATCATAATTAGATTTAACTAATTGTAATGCCCACTCTGGTGCCCATTCAATATCTGCATCTATCCATAAAATACCATCAAACTCATTTTCTACGGCAAGTACGACTAGGTCATTCCTGGATCTTTGTATTAATGCGTCATATGCCATAAAAACGGGCTTAAAAAATATTTCATTTTTTAGTCCTAATGCTATTGTTTCAATTAATGAATTTGTATACCAGACATCCAGTTTACCATCATATGATGGAGTGGCTATTAATATTTTTTTCATTAATATAATGAATTGATATAAAAATCATAAATTATTTCAGGCATAATTTATTTTTATTCAGCTGGAATAATTACTTCTGATGGTGGTGGATTAAGCAATCCATCAATAAATGCTTCTGCCCAAGTAGTAGCCTCTTCTGCATCATTCCAAGGTCTTCCCTCTGGAGCTACTGGTTGACGAATAAACGGAGCATCATTTTCATTTGGAACATCATTATTCCAAATTTCAATTGTATTGTTTTCATCTACATTGTATTTATAGTTAGCTATAACTTTCATTATTTAATACCCTCCCAGGTTAATCTCATATTTTTGTGATGTGTTACTTTTACTTTAGGGTCTAGCCAAATTTCATATCCAGCATCATTTACCCTACTGCACCACGATACATCTTCTCCCATTATAAAAAATGGAAAATCTTTATTGGTGTTTGGATCTTTTATGGTGGCTTGCACTGATTGAAACCAAGGCCTACTTAATGATTCAAATACGCCTTGTTTTACACAAACAAATCCTAGTCCTACCATAAAAACTTGCTCCAACTCTTCTAACTCTTTTACTTCTTCATAAATAAAAGGTTTTCCGAACCTTTCTTTATGTGCTACAACTGTTCCGTTTGCTAATAAATATGCTCCAGCAACAATGTCTTTATCTGATTCATATAGCCTAATAAAATCATCTGGAGTCCAAGCAATATCGGAATCTATCCACATAATTTTATCATATGTTATCTCACCTTTAAAGGGGGTGGAATCAAACGGGTTATTATCGTATCCGCCATTTAATGTTATTTCTCTAGCATCTCCAACGTGTGAAGAATATTCATTTGAATATCCCCAAGTAATTCCCATTCTGCTTAACTCAGATGATGTTGCTAGTAGGCTTTTTACATATGGAGCCATAAGCGAGTGACCTGGGGTACAAATCATAACATTTACGTGTGCTTTTTCCATTTTATGTTTATCTATTCTATTTAAAGTGTTACCGCATATAAAGTAAATATAGACGGGTAATATGTACTAGTAGTCGTGGTAGAAACTGTTCCAGACGCTAAAATTCCAGATGAATTAGCTACCAGTATTGTACCATTTGATGAATTATATGCAACATTATGTTTGTATACAGATATTTTTCCAGTATTGCTTGGGAAAGACATTACTGTTAGTGTTCCTGCAACTGGATTTAAAATATAACCAATAGCATCATTCTTAGCATCAAATCCAGAAATTATAAATGTACTTCCTGGCCCAGCAGTTACTGATCTAAGAGAAGCACTCGCATCTCCATAATTAGTATAATTAAGATAATAATTTTCATACCCTGCTTTATTAGCTAAACTTATTCTTGCAGTAGTCCAGGTTAATAAATCAGTAGAATAATATATATTATTAGTTGAATTGCCTCCATTTGATGCAGTAATTACGCAGGTGTATCCATTATTATATGCCACATCTATTGGAACAGTTGAAGTATTTGCTGCTAAAAATGAAGCATTTTGGTAGAAATAAGATAAATCTGGAGATGCATATAGAGGTCTTCCAAATGTACTAGTATCTATTGTAGCTCCATAACCAGAATTTGTTATACCCATATTTCCATTTACTGTTAAAAATTGTGATCCAGTATATGCCATAGAATTTACCGAGCTATTTGTACTTTTTGAAGTCCAGGTTATAAGATCTGTAGAAGTTTGAATTCCTCCAGATAAAAATGGAGTTGAGCAGTATCCAGTAAAAGCAAGATAGTAGCTTGTTGTTGGATAATTATATCCATAAGAATTATTATTAGAATTATTATAGTATTGGGATCCCGAACCATATTTAAAAAGTGTTAGCGAATAACCAGCATAATACTGTCCATTTAAGTAACCTAAGTAATTAATCTGATTACCCAATGTAATTCCGCTTGTTCTTGCGGTCCAAGAAGATCCGTTTGTAGAAGTATAAATATTACCTTCAATTGTACCTATTACATATGTTGCATTTAAATATGCAGCAGCAGTTATATCTTCAAATGTTCCTGCTGATTGAGATGTCCAGGTTGAAGCATTTGTAGATGTGTACAACTGTCCATTTTGTCCAGCTGCTATATATAAATTATTGCCATATGCCACTACATTTATATTATTATAACTATAATCTACTCCTAGTGCTGCTGTACTTAAATATGTAGTAGCAACTGGAGTTGATCCATAAGTTGTTGTATTATATATAGAATTATATATATTCTCACTTGCTACAGATCTAAATGGATATGGATTAGAATTAATAAGGGTCCAAGAAGATCCGTCAGCATTTGAATATAATAAAACTCCATTATTTCCGCCGACTACTAATGGATAGTATGTAGTAGTATAGTTAAATGGTATCGATGTTGTTAAATTAGCTGTAGTTCCGCTTGATCTGACAGTCCAGGTTATTCCATCTGTAGATGTAGTTAGAGTTCCATTGTCGCCAGCTGCAACAATTAGTGTTCCAGTTGTAGATGGCTTAGCCGATATAGTTCTAATTGTTGTTGAGCCAAACCCAGATGTTCTTGAAGTCCAGGTTACTCCATCTGTAGATGTTGCTAGTGAACCATTATCTCCACCTATTATGTATTTGCTTGCTCCAAATGCAATAGCTCTAATTGCATTTGTAGAAAATGTTGATGTTCTTGAAGTAAATGTTAATCCACTTATAGATGTATTTGAAGCACCTGATGCAGTATATAATGCTCCTGATGCTCCACCAACTAAATATACACCATTTGCCCATACAAATGAGTACCAGGTTCCTGATAATGCTTTAGAGTTGTATGTATATGGATATAACGGGGAACTTGTATTAGAATATTGCTGATAAAGAGTTGTGGCAGAAGCGTATAGACCAACTACTGAGCCATAAAATGGAAGTCCTGAAGGAGTATATGGGAACACTCCAGTTGTAAATGTATCAGCTACAACTTGAGTCCAGGCGGGATCCTGATTAGATGTATTAACATTAGTTGAACTATAATAAGACTTTTTAGATGTCAATATAATTGACATATCAGTAGTGCTTAGATATCCTGGAATATGTCCTAACAATGATCCAGAGGCATTTTTTAATGCTCTAGGTGCAATAATTCCAACTGAAGTTCCTTCCACACCAGTACTAGAAAAATATGTTTTAACTCCTAAATTATTACCTTGAGGTGAGTTGTAGTCATATTGATTTTGTGCATTATTTGACCAACTAGTTAGTTGATATGCATAATTGCCTATACCTAATACTAGATTTGTCCACGATCTTCCGTATGTACTACTATATCTTGTTAAATATTGGACATTGCTTGCAACATTTGTCCAAGTTATTCCGTCTGTTGAAATATATGCGCTAGATGAATAATCATTATATCTTATAAAAAATAATGTTCCAATTGTTGTAACATTAGTTACTGTATTGCCTGAAACTGGCGATGTTCTAGAAGTCCAAGTTATTGCATCTGTTGATGTCCAAGCTGAAGTAGAAGATCCAGAATGTAAGAAAAATACAGAACCATTATGTGCAACAGTTGGATTAGCAGATTGTGCATTAGGAGAAGCTCCAGTCCAAGTTACTGCATCTGTAGAGTAGTATGCAAATGTTGTAACTCCACCATTACTTCCAGTAGCCACATACTTTGTAGCGGCATAAACTACGCTAGTTACTTTTGATAGGCCAGCCAAAGATGCAAATCCCCAAGTTACCCCGTCGGTACTTGTAAATAAATTATTAGTTCCACTTGAAACTGCATTAAGTCCAATTACATACCTTCCGCCATATGCTGACCAAATTGGTGCTATATTTGTAGCAGAAGATCCTCTTTGCGTCCAGGTTATTGTATCTGTTGATGTATAAACAACAAAGTTAGCAGTTGATGTTTGTACAGCATATACCCATATATTATTTAAATAAGAAATTGTTGCTGCATATGTATTAACTGTTGGGGTTGCTGGTAGCAATCTAGCCATCCAAGAATTTCCACCATTTCCAGATACGAATAGTGTTGGTTCATTATATGCAATTACTGCAAGTATTCCATTTCCGTATGTTGCCCATTGTTGTAAACTAGTATAGCCAGAGTCTCCAGTTCCATATTTAAATATATTTGAATATAAGCTACTTGTTATTGGCGATTGCATATAACTAGGTGTTGCATAATTTAAAGCAACTGTGTTTCCAAAGTTTGACACTCCATATGAATTTGATATTCCATTACTTAGTGTAACTCTAATCTCAAATGATGTGTTATTGTTTGGAGTTGCTATTGTTGGATATGGAGTTATACTAACAACTGAAGGACCTGTAAATGTAGATAGAGCTGGTTTTGTTGTTGAATAAGATTGAGGATATGTAGTTGCTGTTGTAGTTCCGCCTGAAATTACAATCTGGGATTGTGTTGATGCAGTATAGAAATATAGAGGATTACCATTATTTTGAAATGTTCCGCTTAATGTCGGTGCTGTAAAGGTATAAGTAATTGGTGATACTGAACCAGAATCATTATCTACAGCATCTGCAACAATTGCATAATGTCCAGCAGCAATAGATGTAGAATAGGTATATGTTCCAGTAGATTGATATGTTGAAAATACTTTTGTTAAAGAATTTCTGACATATTCAGAAGATGATGATGGCTGAGGGAATACTTGAATACCCATTATGCGATTTCCACTCCACTTATGTGAAAGTTAATTGATGTTGCTGAGGCTCCGCCAGTAATTGTATTAGTTGTAGCAAGGACTTGCTTAAGATCTATATATACGGTTGTATTTGCAGCAATTGCTGTAGTTGTATGAAGGGCAATTTGTCCTGCTGCTGGCCCCATACCAATAGTAAATGTTCCAGCCGTACCTGCAGTATTAGTAACAGCTATATTAGTAACTACAGTTGTAGTTGAAGCTGGAACTGTATATAAAACAGTCGTAGTTGTAGTTGAAGCTGCTGTTCTAGCCAGCACCTTAGTCGTTGTTGTAGCCATTAATTACTACCTCCAAGATTTCTATTATAGCATAACATTAATATGCTCCCATAATATTCATAATTTCAATATTTTTATTTAAATCTAAATCAATTCCAGGAACTCTAAATCTGGTTACAGATGTATTTCCTAGAGTTATTTCATTGCTTGCTGTAGCAGAAGAAGCTGCTGCGGAAGCTCCAATAACCGTGTTGTTAGAACCAGTAGTTATGGTAGATCCAGCAGCATATCCTACAGCAGTATTGTTAGATCCTGTAGTATTAGCACCCAGTGCATCTCTACCCAAACCAGCATTATTTGTACCAGATGTATTAGCGTCCAGAACTGCAAATCCTACGGCAGTATTATTATCTGCTGTATTAACTAATAGGGCATTGCTTCCAACAGCGATATTTGAAAGACCAATTAAGTTAGCATTCAATGCTTGGAAACCAACAGCAGTATTTTGAATACCAGTTGTATTTAGTTGTAATGCACCGCCTCCGACAGCGGTATTATTTTGACCAATAGTATTGGCACCCAAAGCATTTGATCCAATTGCAATGTTATCAGTACCTGTAGTATTAGCATCTAATGTCTGAGTACCAATTGCAATATTGTTTGAACCAGTAGTATGCAGAAGAAGGGCATTAAAACCGATTGCAATATTGCTAATTCCATCAATATTAGCACCTAGGGAATTAGTTCCTATTGCTATATTTCTAGTTCCTACAGTATTTGCATCTAAAGCATTAGTGCCTACTGCTATATTATCTATACCTGTAGTATTTGATAATAAAGCCTGATACCCAACACCAACATTATTTACACCAGTAGTTACATTTGCTGCCTGATATCCGAGAGCTGTTGTGAATGGTGATGCAGAATCAGTATCTCCATATAGCGCACCTAGTGTTGCAGGTGCTGCTGCTGGAAGGGAAGACCAAGTTGGAACTCCTCCAGAAACTGTTAATACCTGTCCAGTTGAACCAATTGTACGCTTAGATAATGTATTAGAAGCAGAAGCATAAAGCATATCTCCAGTTGCATATGTAGATTGTGCAGTTCCGCCAACTGTTGCTGCTAATGTTCCAGTTACCTGTGCTAGGTTTAGTTGTCCAGATCCATTAATTACTGATGTTCCATTATAATTAATTATATTATCATAACCAGTTCCAACATAAATTATATTATCTGTTCCCGCACCAGCTGTAATTGTGTCAAACTTTAAAGCGTTGTATGTTACGCCTGTTGCTGCAGCAGTTGATGGAACTACTCTAAACCCATTCCAAGTTCCGCCTGTTGTCGTTCCTGGTGTGATGTCAACTCTAGAAGCAGATGCTTCAACAGCTGCCGCTCCACCAACATATACAACTTGCATTGCTGAAACTCCAGCAGTAACATTTGCAAATCCAGTATTTGTAACCTGGAACATATCCACAGTTGGAGCTACTGTTGCTGCAACCTTAGTAAATGATGTAGCATTTGTATTAAATGTAGTTCCGCCTGAGCCTGTATTTACAACAAGAGCGGTAGCCCCAGTAGTATTTCCAATTGTAATAGTCTTAGCATTAGCATTATTACCTATATTAATAGCACCTGTAGTTGTAGAATCAATTGTTAAAGCAGATGTGGTTGTAGAGTTTAATGTTAAGGTAGATGTTCCAGTTACGCTTGTTATACCAGTTAATGCTAGATCTGCTGAAGTTCTATTTATAGCAACTGAAGTAGTTCCAATAAACATTGTCTGATTGTTTAATGGCAATGTACCTGTAGTTGAAGGTAATGTGATTGTAGTTCCATTTGTACCAGATATTGTGTAGGCTGCTCCACCTGCAAACGTAGCAGCTACTGCAGTTGTTCCACCAGATAATGTAAATCCTGTAGCATTTGTAGTTGGGGTAATTCCAAGAACTGCGGTGGATGAAAGAACTGATGTATTATTTATTTTAAATGTTTTACCGCTTGCAATATTCCAGTTTTCAGATGAAGTCCAGTTTGAATTTGTAGAATCCCAAGTAATTGTTTTATCTGTAGCACCCTTAAGAGTAATACCGCCACCATTTGCAGTTGCATCTGTTGCCGCTTGACCCAAAATATTTGTAACAGTTCCTGCAGTAAATGTAAGAGTAGAAGAAACTGTTATAGATGAAGTGCTTACAATAGAAACAACTGTCATTACTCCAGAACCAAATGATCCAGTTCCTGCTGTAGCAGTAATTACTTGTCCTGGAATCAATCCAGCAGTTGCAGACATTCCTGTAATTGTTGCTGTAAATGGACCTGTTCCCGAAACTGTTCCAATTGTACCTGTTGTGCTTATTGTTGCTGCTGCAACTGATCCAAGTTCTATATTTTTATCATCTACTGTAACAGTATTTGAATTAATTGTTGTTGTAGTTCCATTTACTGTCAAGTTTCCAGAAAGCGTTAAATTTACTGCAGTTAAAGACTGTGTAAAATCTGCTCCAGAATTGAATTGAAATCCAGTTCCAGAGGCTTTACTAATTATTCCATCGCCTAGGTTAAGTGTTCCAGTTCCAGTAGTATTTATAGATACCGCACCAGTTGTTGAAATTGCTGCAGTGTTTACTGTACCAGTAAATGTTGGTGAAGCTGAGAATACTAAGTTTGTAGATGTTGTACCAGTTGCACCAGATGCTGTATATCCAGTTATATTATTAAATGCTGTTATTCCAGCAGTTCCAGTTCCAGTTCCACCTTGTGCAACAGATAATGCTGTTGTAAGACCACTTAAAGATGTAATGTTTGAGTTAGCTCCAGATGTAGCATATGCAGTAGAAGCAGTAAATGCTGCTGTACCTAAAGTTCCTCCAGATCCAATATTTAATGTTGATGAATCTGTTCCTGCAAGAGTTATCGTATTCGATACGGTAAGTGTTTTAGATGTTGTTCCGCCAGCAATTGTAAATCCTGTAGTTGCTGCAGTTAATGAAAGAGCATTAAATGATGTGGCTGTAAATGCTCCTGCACCAGATAGTGATGCAGTATTTGTTGTTCCTGAATACCATTTAAATCCTCTTCCAGAATCACCAGCTGAGAACCATAGGTTATTTGATTCAATTCCAAGCGCATAGTCTACTGTAGATGCGCTCATATTTGGATATAGGACAAGTTTTGTTCCTACTGATCTTGTTGTAAATGCTGGGGCTGCTACACCATTAGCATTAAAATCAATTCTATTTCCTGTTAATCCATTTAGGTATATCTGGCCACCGCCATCAGATGTAGAGTTTGCAAGTGTTGACTGAATCTGTCCAGTAAATGTAGCACCAGCAAGTGGGGCATAGTTAGCTATTGTTGCAAATGCGCCTGTTCCAAGAGTTCCTCCTGAACCTACATTTAAAGTTGATCCGTCTGTTCCGCTAATTGTTATTGTGTTTGAAGCAGTAAATGTCTTTCCATCTGCCACTGTTAATGTTGAAGATGTGGCTGGAGCAGTAATTGCAACCTTATTAATACTTGTTGCTGTGGCAACTCCAAGAACTGGAGTTACCAGTGTTGGTGTATTTGCAAATACTAGTGCGCCAGAACCAGTCTCATCTGATATGACACCTGCTAATTGAGAAGATGTCGTGGCAGCAAATTGTGCCAATGTTCCAGATGTTAGACCTAATCCTGTAGTTGGATGTACGTGGTCTGCACGAGCATATTTAAGCGAAGTTCCAACTGCAACAGTTCCTAGTGCTAATGGATTAGAGGATGATGCTTGTCCAACAACAAATGCTGTTGTGGCTATTTGTGTTGTATTTGTATCTGCAGCAGCAGTAGTAGATAGAGGTGTACCTGTAAATGTAGGAGATGCAGTTTGAGCAAGTTTATACCAGGTTGCATAGACTGTATTATCTGAAGCTAAACCAGTATAAAGATCTCCAGTTGAGTAATCAATTGATAAACCTCCCCAACCTCCTGCTGTATCTCTATTAGCAACTTTAATAAAATACTGATAGTTGGCATTAGGTGTTCCGTTTGCAGATGAACCGCTCATAAACATTGTTGAATATCCAACTGGATATCCTGACCAAGTTGCTTGGCTGGATGCCGCAGGAGTTACTAAAGCAATATTTCCAGTACGTCCAGTATTTGTTCCAGTTAAATATCCATCTATACTTGTAATTCCAGTTAGTGCTAATGACGCAGAAGATCTATTTATTGCTACAGCAGTTGTACCAATGTACATAGTCTGATTATTTAGGGCAACAGTTCCAGTAGTTGATGGTAAAGTTATTGTTGTAGAATCAGTTCCAGCAAGTGTTATTGTATTGTTTACAGTAAACGTTTTTCCGTCTGCCACCGCTAAAGTTGAAGATGTTGCAGGTGCAGTAATTGCCATTTTATTAATAGATGTTGCAGTTGCTACACCTAATGTTGGTGTTGTTAAGCTTGGAGAAGTTGCTCTTACAACTCCGCCTGTTCCAGTTGCAGCTGTTCCATTAATATAAATATTATTTACATCAATATCTCCTTGGGTTCCAGAAAATACCTCAGATGTATTTGTAGCATCTGGAATAAATGTAAATCTTCCTAGGCTATCATCATATCCAAAGAATCCTAGTTTTGGAGAAGTTCCATTATGCCATCTAAATTCAATACCACGATCTTTGTTGTCATCAGAAGAAGGAGTTGAATCTCCTCCTAGTGTAATTATTGGATCGTCAACTGTTGTAGTTGTAGAATTTACTGTTGTGGTTGTTCCATTTACAGTTAGATTTCCAGTAATAGCTAAATTATTATTTACTGTTGTTGTACCGCTTGATGCACCGACTGACAATGTTGTTGCTGCACCAGCAAAATTTACTGTTGTTGCTGTTGTATTAATTAAATTAAATGATGTTGATGGGGTTGTTATAGATGTAGTAATTGCTGGTGATGTTCCAAATACAAGGGATCCTGAGCCAGTTTCATCTGTAATTGCAGATATTAAATTAGCAGAAGATGGGGTAGCTAAAAATGTTGCTACTCCAGTTCCAAGTCCAGATACGCCAGTTGAAATTGGAAGACCAGTTGCATTTGTTAATGTTCCGCTAGATGGTGTTCCAAGAGCTCCGCCAGATACTAATAGTGTGGCGGAAGATGGAATTACTGTAGTTCCATAAACTAGATTAGTTCCATTATAACCAAGTCCATTTGAATCTCCACCAAATCTTACATATCCTACTGTAGAACTTGACTGTCCTTTAATTGACATTGTATTAGCAACATTTATATCGCCAAGCCATACATCGTCACCAACCTTAAAGTTAGTTCCATTTCCATTATTTGTAGATATTACTTGATCTGCAGTTAAGTTAGCACTTAATCCTAAATTTGTAGCTGGAAGAATTGTATTTAATTCTTTAGCAGTTATTACTGGCCCATCAGTTTCACCAAAATTAAATGATCCTGCGGCAGCAGTAGATACTGTTTGCAGGCTATAAGTATATGTTCCTGCAACTGGGGAATCAATTACAGTTAAAGCATATGGAATATTTTCAGAACCCGCAGATGATTCAACGTGAATAATCTTTCCAATTGCTGTAGAGTCTCTAAATAATTGTAGCTTTATCCATCCACCAGCTGTTGTATTTTCAGCATCACCAGTTACTAATACCTCTACAGGATTACCGCCAGTTGTAATAGATGTACTAACAATTGTAACTCCAGATGTGCTTACCGCATTTTGCTTTGTTCCTTGAGTTTGTGCATAATTCAGGGCGGTTGTTGTAGATCCAGTTGATACTGAACCATCTGCCATTAAAAATTGTGTTGAAAGTCCGCCAGATTTAATAATTGCTGCTGCAGTTAAATTACCAGCAGAACTTATTTTTGCTAATGCGGTTGAATTTGAGTCCTGCCATTCTTGTAAATTTCCTGTTTGAGAGGCTATTCCCTGAATAACCAAACCTACTGTTGAAGTTGAGACTGGATTAATTAATAAGTTGTATGTACTTCCTGTAGATATTTGTAATCTAGGGGTAGAACCATTTGTAGCAACTAAATTAGATACTCCAAGATATCCTACTGAAGTTATCTTTCCTAATACTGTTCCAGCTGAATTTTGCCACTCTTCGATATTGCCAGATTGAGCAGCTGCTGCTTTAACAACCAAAACTATATCGCTTGCGGTTGTGTTTGTAATCTGTGTCATAGCGCCGCTAGTTAGCGTTGCACCAATTCCTACTCTTCCAGCAAAATAGTTAGCGGCTGTTCCAAAAGCATAAAAGTTCCAAGCACCAGTTGCTGCAGCTAAATTACTATAGAAACCATAATTATTGGTTGCACCAGTAAGTGATGATTGAGCTAAGAATCCGTATTGATTTGTAATAGTTGCAGAAGCACCTTTAGTGCCTTGAGATGCTTGAAAATGAACTAAAGAACCTAATGTAAATACGGAATCTACGACTGAAGGAAATGTTGTAAATAATTGAGCAGATGTTGTTACGTCTGACTGAACAGCACCATTTGCATAAGCTCCAAATGAGGTTAGTGCACCAGTTATATTTTTACCAATTCTTAGAGTTGTTCCTGCGCTTGCAGCTCCACCTATACCTAATGATCCTGCTAAATAGTTATCTGCAGTTCCATCCATATATAGATTATATCTATTAGTTCCTGATGCAATTTGGCCTCTAAAGCCATAATTATTTGTTGCGCTAGTTAAATTACTTCCAGCTAAGAATGCTGTTTGCGTTGTTATTGCTGAACCAGAGCCTATAACTCCTTGTGTTGCAACAAAGTGGTTATATGTAGTAAGTGTAAATGCTGTTGCTTGTGTATATGCAGCATTCTCAACACTATTTACTGTTCCAGTTACATCACTTGCAACAGTTCCATAAAATGTTGCATTTCTATAGCTAGACCCAGTAATTGTTTTAGCAATAGCAAAACTTGTACTTGTAGATGGATCTACACCAATTCCTACATTTCCAGATGAGTTTATATAAATTCTATTTCCACCAGAATTGGTAGCAATTGCTACTGAATTTGCTGCTGGCAAATACATTCCATTTGTAGGAACTGTTGAAGATGATGGTATAAATGAGTTAGCAGTTTGAGCTGCAGTAAATATATTAGCAGCATCTTTATATGCTATATTTGTTGGAAGAGTATTAGCATCTCCCCAGGCGCCATCAAAATAAATGCGTAATTTATTGGTGGATGAATTCCAATAGAAGTCACCCTCTGTAGCCGTCCCTGGATCTGAAGTAAGATTTAGTAGGTTGAGGGGGCTTAGAAATTTTCTAGCCATTAAGACCTACCCCCTTAGCCTAGTACTACTACTCGATATTGATTGCTTGTTGGAGCTGTAGCAAACTTTACTGTTATTGTATTTGTATTTGAAGCTGGATGCTCAACATCTGCTTCAACTTGAGCATATGGAGTTGAATTATCATAAACCTGAACAATTGTATCTTGCGTACCAAGATTGTGTGTTACGGTGTACGATGTGCTTGTTCCATCTCCTATATTTGTTGAATATTTACGAGCAACTACTGATGTATCGATTGCTACATCATTAGCATTTACTGTTATACCAGTTCCCGCTCCAACATTGAATGTTGTTCCTGATGATGTTAAACCTGCACCTGCTGTATATGTACCAGCGCCAGAGAACTGTACCCAGCTTTGTGTTGCAAATCCTGTTATGTAGTGATTTGTCTGAATCCAGGCGGTTGTACCATATGTGGTACCCTCCATAACATAAACTGCTGCACCAATTAATTCGTCATTTGAATCGGCATCTGTTGCACGAGTTAATGTATATCCGCTACCTGCATCATTATATACATAAATACCATTTTCAGATGCAGTTGACTGTCCCTTAAGAAGAAGTCTATATCCATTATTTGATGATGATAATGCTGTGTGACCATCAATTGTTAAAGTTCCAGAACTTCCAGTTAATGATATATTTGAATTAGATACAAGATTTACTGCTGTATGCCAGTCAAGTCCTGAAACTGCTGTATCTACATATGTTCTAGTAGCAATAACTGATGTGTCTACTGCAACTGTAATTGTATTTGCAGTGTCATCATATGTCTTTGTTATGCCAGTTCCAGCTGTAAGAGCAGTATTTACTGCATCCTGCGCTCTCTCATCTGTGAAATATAGATTACTTGTTCCTTCTGAAAGATTATCAGTTGTATGTGTAGAGAACTGATCTGCAACTTCAAAGTCGATAGTATTGTCTGAGTCCTGATATGTGACTGTTATTCCAGTCTCAGTATTTCCAGTAACCATTGCACCAACAATGTCTGAAACTCTTTCAGCATTTAGTACTACGTTTCCAGAAGTTACTGTAAAGTCTGTTGCATCAAATGATGCGACACCTTTATTTGAATCAGATGCTAATTCAGCATCAATTGTAATTGTTCCAGCAGAATCGTTATATGTTACATCTATACCTTCTCCAGCGGTAATTGCTGTAGAAACTGTATCCTCAATATATTCTTGAAGTCCTGTAACCTGAGATGTTGCAATTGCGATATCTTGCTGTGATGCTGCGGTTAAACGACCTTGTGCATCTACTGTAAATGATACAGTTTTTGCAGCTGTCGTTCCATATGCAGCTGCTGTTACAGCTGTGTTATCTAAATCTAAAGTTGTTTCTCCAGATGTATCATTATAAGTAGCTGTTAGTCCTGTTCCGCCAACTATCGAGCTACCGATTACATCTTGAATAACTTCTGTTGAGCCCGCCATAGAAATCCAGGCGGTTCCATTCCAGAAGTAAAGTACGTTGTCTGCTGTATTGTAATAAACTTGACCAGTAACTGGTGTAGATGGAGCAGAGCTTAAGTTTTGAATTCTAGCATTCTGAAGTTCATTCTTATTCAGATTTATACTAGTTACATATAATCTTGCCATTTTCTATTTCTCCTTAAGACAGGTACGCTGTCCCTGAGAATGGTTGAGCCATTGTCAGTGTAATTCTATTATTAGTATTATAATCTATGCCAGTTTCTAATACATCACCCGCACTGGTTTTTACAGTTACATTTGGGTTAAACCCAAGATTGTGATCTATTATAAGAGAATATATACCTAAAACTGGTCCAGTTACTTGTGCTAATTCCCAAGAATATTCAAATGCGAATTCTGCACCTGCTGCAGTTAATGGATAACTATCTGCGCCGACCCAAGTTGTATCGGAAGGCTTTGGTCCATAAAAGTATGTAGTATCTTTGTCATAGTAGAAATCACCCTCTAGTCCAAGATTATTAGCTGGGGCACCGTTACCGTTTAAAATTGTCTTTCCTCTTGGGCCTTGTGGCCCAGGAGAAGAAATTACAACATTTTTTACATCTTCAGTTACATTAACAGTATTTGTATTTTGAGTTACAATTATTGTTTCTGACATTAAATAGTCACCGACCTACTCAGGGTAAAGAAACCCTCAAGAAGTTTTATTTTATTTGCCATAGAATCTGTTAACATAATGTCATATTCAGATTTTGGATAAAACAATTTACTTGTTTGAGTAGGAGTCATCTTAATGGTTAATTTACCAAGAAGTGGGTCTATGGTGATTCCACCAGATGGTGAAGTTAATGTTACTGCAAGCTTAGTTCCACCTTTTGTGTCACGAACCTGCATTTTTGCTGAAGCACCTGTAAGGTCAATAGGATCTCCGCTGCTATCTTTATATTCAACAATAAAACTAAAGGTAGCATTTTGATCTACTTCAAAATTCTTTTGTACTGCCATTTGCTAAAATCTCCTAAATAGGAAAACTCCTATGCTTATTTTAGCATAGGAGCTATCCTAATGAATTATTAAATTATATTACTTCTTAAACCCAAATTCTTGATTTGTTGGGCTTAGAGCCTTCAAAATAACTGGTGCAACTGCTGCAACTCCACCCATTAGAAGGTCCTTTGGATTTGTATTTCCAGTCATATACAAAGCAATTGCTGCTGAAAGAAATGCACGAGCATAGGTTCCAAGAGCCGCCAAGATTTGTTCTGTCATTGTTACTACTCCATCATTATTTAGATCTTTTTTCATTAGATCCTCCATCTTGGGCACAGTGCCCAGGAATTTTGGGTTTTACCCCAATTCTTATATTGTACTCTTGTTATGCAGAAATGTCCACAATTTCACAATTTCCATCTGAAGTACAGGCTAGAGTCTGAGTTCCGCTTGTTCCATCTTCTGTTTCATAGAAAGATAAATCTTCCCAGCGAATACTGGACGGCATTTTTGCAAGTAACTCTAAATACTCTGTCTCTGTTACTTCTTGATACGGTGCTTGCTTATATGAATGATCTGAATGCGGTAGGAATGAAATACCTGATACTTCATCAAAATGCTTATACACCCAAGCTCCCACCTCCATCCACTCATCTTCTTTTACAGAAACTGTAATTGAAGGTTTGTGTTCACACCAAGCACGTTGATATACTAGCCAAGTGTTTAGATGATCAATTGCCGTTAAATCATTTCTAACAATTGCGCCCTCTGGTGCTTTTACTGGAAATGAAAACACATAAGTATCATTTGGCTTCATTACATCATCTTCTACAGGAATTCC
>Ga0075473_10000479_pt1 | contig 16571 bp, 17 predicted proteins | sample DEB19_08_DNA_FD_76340 | JGI IMG/M metagenome (GOLD analysis project Ga0075473, IMG submission 76340) | Aqueous microbial communities from the Delaware River and Bay under freshwater to marine salinity gradient to study organic matter... | ecosystem: Environmental > Aquatic > Marine > Coastal ... | reverse complement strand
TAAGCTTTCCATAATAGTTTTTACTATCCCATACAGTACTCTCCTTTCCGGTAAATTTTTTAATTTCACGTTGCCAATTCACCACAACGGAGAGTGGACAGACGATGATTGTTTTTAAATTCTTATGTTGTGCGAATCCAATTGCTTGTGCAGTCTTTCCCAGACCAGGCGCATCTGCGATGAGACACCGACCGTCTGCCCGTTCCACGAATTTAACACCGACTTTCTGGTATGGATATAGTTGGAGTTGCATCCCTTTAATGTCAAACTCCACATCTTCTTTGACCCGAATCTCATCCAAATCTTCACGGCGGTCTTTTAACTTCTCCAAGAGTTTCAATACCTTCTCATCACACTTGATATTATTTTGTCCAAAGACATTAAACGCCTTGGGGAGATGGACGGCTGGAAACTCCCACCACTTCTCTTCTCCATTCCACTTTCGTCCATCGACTTCATACTTGAACTTCGCCATCAAGTTGGGATTATATGGCATGACAACAACCGCAGTTTTACTATCCTTTAAATGAATAGAAACTGTGGTGTCTGTCGAAACTTGTGGTGTAAATGTGGAAGTCGGGTTATTCGTCTTTGCGATTTTAAGGTGGGAAATATCCTCACCTTTCAGCGTCATTTGTGCCGCTTCTTTCCAGACTTCAGGTATACCAACGGTTTGTGTCATCCATTGAAGGTATGACTGATTGTTGTAGTATACGTGAGCAAGTGAATAACCTTTAAACTTTCCAAACGTGAGTATTGCCTGTTCAGCTGACTGGTGTATCATTTGTTTTTTCGACCTTAACGTAAGTAAATGTATCTAGGTCTAATCGCCATCCGTCATTTGGGTCAAGTCCTAACATTCTCATCATTTCTTCGTTGGCTTGTGCAACTTTAGCAGTCAACTCTGATTGATAGATTTTTAATAATTGATTATTACTTTCAATTAAATTTCGTAGCGCTAATGGTGCTGGAACCGTATTTGTCATATTACCTGCCTGTAATGTTTAGTGAAACTTAAAGGTTTATTTACTATTTGTCAAGGTGTGTATGATGATGGACAAATAATCGTCGTACCCGTGCATGGTGTAGGTAACGGAATGCAAACAATGCTATATCCCACAGGTGGTGTTAATTCAGTACACGCAACATATCCAGCAGGACAATCATATATTGCCTGCCCCCGTGTCCCCGTTGGTCCTTGTGACCCAGTTGGCCCTTGAAGAGTACCAACACATCCAGAGGCATCTGTTCCTCGTGATCCACTAGGACCAATAGTACCTATTGTTGCCGCATAAACGGCAGATTGTGCGATACCGCCAACAGAAGCGGTGAAACTTGACGTAACGGATTGCTGAGAAACAGAACTAGTTACAATCGATCCGGAAGATACACCGGAAATATTAAATGGAAAATAAAATGACATATTTTATGTACAATTTGAGTTAGACCCACCACAAACGATATAATCAGTACATGATAAACTACCAACACAATTGTTATCATAAGTATATAAATCAGTACCAACACAGTACGTATCAAACGGTGTACAACAAGTAGCAGTTGTCAAACTTCCCGTATAACTTCCAAATCCACGTGGACCGGTTGAACCTGCTGGACCTGTTACTCCTTGGGGGCCGGTTACGGTCTGATTTGATCCCGATGGTCCTTGTGGACCTTGATATATAATGTCTGCGCTTAATGCGAGAGATGCACTAAGAATGGGTTTATTTGGATTATATAAATGTGAGGCTGATACTGCAAGGCTTGCACTTTGCAAATATGATATTATGTTTGCCGTCCCACCGTGCGGATAAAATTTCATAAATTATTCTCCAGGTCTACCGATTTCACCAATCGGACCTTGACTACCAGATGGTCCTTGTGGACCTTGACTTCCAGATTGCTGAATACACTGACCCGATGGACCTTGTGACCCGCTTGGACCTTGAATTGCGTACGAAGCTGACAGTGCGGTTACATAACTGAGTGCATCAATTGTATACGCAGCAAATGATGAAGTTGCCGGAAAATATGTGTGTGACCCAGACCCAAATGGATAATATCTCATATTAAGTTTCTAGTGGGTAAATATAAAATGACGCAGTAATTGGTGTATCTGTTCCGGTTCTATTTTGTATTATATACGAGTATGTGTTTGTTCCGGTATACGAATTATTCAAATTGTATGCTTCAAGAACGGGTGATAATATATACGAATATGATGCGCTATCAAATAATAAATCTGAAATTAGTTTAGAGTTATTGTCAGGTAGTGTACCCACTGTTCGCACTTTTTCGGAAAGGGGAACATCAGACTCGACCGAATATAATCGAATTCTACTAACCGTATCCGCACTTGCACTCATTAAAATGAATGCTTTTGGTGCAGTAAATGTACCTTCATGAATAATATTGTTTGCTAACGCATACTGTTGAATAGTAATGGTATGACGGTCGGTAAATTGTTCAATAGGATAATACGTAAAATTTACATTTGTACCGTTAGATCCACTTATATTATACCACGTTTTACTATCAACAAACGTTGACCCGATTACGGGTGGGTCAAATGTAAAAGTTAAATCCGTGTCTAATGTTCCATCAAATGTCAATCCTACTGATGCACTAATGTCTAACGATGAACTTAATCTAAGGTCGTCGATTGCAACACTAGCACTATCCGAATAAAGTCTGATACGGCATGGATTATTTGCAGTCACTCCAAGTAAAACATAACTTGAACCGAATGATGTGGTACTTGATGAAGGTGGACTATTACTCAACGTTACGGTTTGTCGAGTAAATAACGCTCCACTTTGTATTTGTTCCAAAAGTCCCATAGATTGTCCTTAAAGAGATACTACTATAAATATCAGTTTGACTAGTATGGAGTAACTACCCACGTAGCCCCATTATAATATTTTACTGGTTTTGTGACCCACGATGCGCCATTCCAAACCTTTACAGGTTTTGCTACCCAAGCTGCACCAGTCCAGACTTTAATTTGGCCAGTTGTTCCGGCTGCAGATTGTACTTGTGCTGTAGCCGGAACAAGCGGTTGGTATACCCAGGTTGACATATTATGCTACCTTACGGATTGACCAATTTACCGTGATAGTTCCTACCAACGCATCCAAAGTAACATCCCAACCATGTAAGAGTATCAACGATGGGCTGACCCATGTATCCGTCATCGTTCCAGTTAATATAGCTTCATAAATAACACGTTGGGTATCGGTAGACCGACATTTTTCATAAATACGAACTTGTAATTGGTCTGTTGCCACCATATCTGACGTATCCAAGAATACTTGATATACTCCGTCATCGGTAATCGGTGACCCTGACGAATAGTTTGCGTTATTTGGTGCGGAATATTCCGTTACTCCGATTGCCGCCGACCCTGCATATGCTTCTGTTATTGCCATAAGTAATCCTCTTTATTATTTATCCGCCCATTCCATAGGCGATGACTGTATATCCACCCGTTTCGTTCGTCGCGGCGTTAATTGCACGTACATATAGTGAACTTCCTGCCGGAACTGACCATTCACATCCTACGGTAATAGGCATACTACTGTACGTTTCTGCAGCGGACCCAACACGAATAGGAAAATCTCTAAGAATCATATCTGTTCCCGGGTCAGTTCCATCTCCGACCCCCAAATCTAAATGAATGGTACTGTTCGCAGCATATGATGAATCGGCTGCGGTACCTTCCAATCCAAGTTGCCACCACCATAATCTTTTAGTAGTCGTTCCAAGTGGTACCCAGGAACTTTTTGTTGCGGTACCAGGAGTTATTGCAGTACCGTCGTACACAGGACTCCCAAGACCAATAGCTTCTACAAATGACCCTTTACGGATACTTGCGGGATTTATTGGTTGTTGCATCGCCCACGCCATTACACGAATTGCGGTGGTAACAGTTCCATATGCACGTGCCGCAACGGTACTTCCTCTAGGAATAAAAATTGGAAAATAATACCACTGTGCCATACCTTCGGTTACATATGAAGGAGCACCACCTGCAATTAGGTTGGGAATAACTACATTGTAGGTTGTTCCACCTGCGGGGTCTATACTAATATCAACAACGGTACGTCTTGTTGAGTTGTTTGCACTGTTACTATTAATAGCGATTAACAATCCGTATGCATCTGTGCTTAACGCAGTTAATATTTGTGCATAAGTAGCGGCGGCAAGTGAAGTCGTACTCGGCGTAACCGATGTACCTTGTGCGCCAGCGGGACGAGCAGTTGATGATGGTAAAAATGTACCAAACGCATTTGCTCCAACTGGTACGTGTAACATTATACAGCCTCCTGATTACGCACAAACATCATTAAATCCGAAATTTTATCCGATGGTACATATGGTAAAATAGGACTACCAATACTTTCAAATATATACGGAATTCCTGTATTGTCCCATATTCGTACTTCAGCGTCAGTTGAATCCTGATATTCTACAACATTTTCATTTTGACTTAATGTGCCTGTACCAAATTGTACTGAAATTTTCCATCCGTTTGAAAATATAATTTCAAATCCACTATAATTATCTTGATTGATATGTAACATATTATATTCCTATTAGTTTGTGTCTACCCAGAGGTCAAATGTTGCTGGACTAGTTGGTGCGGTGGTACCTACGGTGATTTTTAATGTTGCGGGGTCAAAAGTTGCAGCGGATGAGGTACCAGATGTTCCAGATGAACCAGTGTTACCTGATGTACCCGATGACCCACGTGTACCAGAACTACCAGATGTTCCCGAACTTCCAGTAGAACCAGAGGTACCAGAACTTCCACCTACCCCACTGGTACCGCTGCTTCCTGTGGTACCTGAAGTTCCGGAACTTCCTGTTGAACCAGAGGTACCGCTACTTCCGGTACTACCTGATGTACCTGAACTACCGTTCTGTCCAGAAGTACCGGATGAACCAGTACTACCAGACGTACCAGATGATCCTGTTTGCCCACTGGTACCTGAAGATCCTGTAGAACCGGATGTACCAGAACTACCCGTTACTCCACTTGTACCACTACTACCCGTTGAACCACTAGTTCCTGAACTTCCAGTAGACCCCGAAGTTCCACTACTACCTGTACTTCCGCTTGTTCCGCTACTTCCAGTAGAACCCGAGGTACCAGAACTTCCAGTAGAACCAGAGGTTCCTGAACTTCCTGTATTTCCCGAAGTACCACTACTACCTGTGTTTCCACTTGTGCCGGAACTTCCAGTAGAACCTGAGGTGCCACTTGAACCAGTAGAACCACTTGTACCTGAACTTCCTGTACTACCTGAAGTTCCACTAGACCCGGTAGAACCTGAAGTACCTGAACTACCTGTTGTTCCAGAAGAACCAGATGTACCGGATGATCCGGTACTACCACTAGTTCCACTACTACCTGTAGTACCAGATGTTCCCGAAGAACCAGTAGAACCTGAGGTACCAGATGAACCAGAACTTCCAGATGTACCAGATGAACCATTTTGTCCAGAAGTACCACTTGAACCTGAAACTCCGCTTGTACCGGAAGACCCTGCTTGTCCAGGAACACCACCGACGTTAATTTGCCAGTCTGTGTATGGTCCACCAGAACCATATGTTGTGGTAACATTTACTACTAATGTATTCGTACCATCATCATAACTAACAACGGTACCTTCCATTCTGGTAGTATAATCAGCTGCTCGTGCGACAATAACAGTTTGACCATTAGTATATGCTAATCCATCATTGTCCACCGTAAATGTTTTGTTACCTGTTCCGATAGAATTGGAGGTAGATGATGTGGTAGCGTATATATCCCCATTTATACCAGAGGTACCAGAAGAACCGGTTGAACCGGAGGTTCCAGATGAACCAGTTTGTCCAGATGTACCAGATGACCCTGTGGACCCCGATGTTCCACTCGACCCTGTACTTCCAGAGGTTCCGCTTGACCCGGCCGTACCAGAAGAACCGGTGGATCCAGACGTACCAGAAGAACCAGTGGATCCAGATGTGCCGGAAGAACCAGAACTACCCGAAGTACCGGAACTACCCGTGGATCCAGATGTACCACTACTTCCAGTAGAACCAGAGGTACCACTACTACCTGATGTTCCTGACGATCCCGTTACTCCGCTGGTTCCTGAACTTCCTGTAGATCCACTTGTGCCACTGGAACCTGATGTTCCAGAAGTTCCTGAAGATCCGGTACTTCCACTTGTACCAGAGGAACCCGTAGAACCACTTGTTCCAGAACTTCCTGTTAATCCTGATGTTCCCGAACTTCCGCTTGTTCCAGAAGAACCAGATGTACCACTACTTCCTGTACTTCCAGATGTTCCTGTCGATCCCGATGTTCCACTACTTCCTGTTGACCCAGACGTTCCAGACGAACCAGTAGAACCTGATGTTCCGGAACTACCTGTGGAGCCAGCTGTTCCAGAAGAACCAGTACTACCGGACGTTCCAGAGGTACCACTACTACCTGTAATTCCGCTTGTTCCACTACTTCCAGTAGAACCAGAGGTTCCGCTGCTTCCAGTAGAACCACTTGTTCCAGAAGAACCAGAATTTCCACTTGTACCAGAAGAACCAGAATTTCCACTTGTACCAGAAGAACCAGAATTTCCACTTGTACCAGAAGAACCAGATGTTCCAGAACTTCCTGTAGAGCCGGATGTTCCTGTTGACCCAGACGAACCGCTGGTACCGGAAGATCCATTTTGTCCAGAGGTACCGGAAGATCCACTTTGTCCCGAGGTACCAGAACTACCCGCCGTACCACTTGTTCCAGCCGTGCCAGAACTTCCACCAACAGCATTTAACGCATATGATGAAGTCACTGCATAATTTGCCCAGCTACTTGTACCAAAAAGTGACCCAGTAATTGATGTTGCTGTTAATGTTGCTACATTTGTAATATCATTATTACCCAACGACAAGTCACCTGTCATTGCTCTTGTACCGTCTACTAACAAGTATTGCGTATGGTCGTCAGCATCCAGTCCAAGTAAGTTACCGTGTAATGTAACTACACCAGTACGAGATGGTGATGCGAATCCAAGCCGGGGGCGTTCATCAATAATTGATTGGATACTTGCACTGTCTGGTGTTACTACGGTTGACGCAAAGATAGCAAATTGGTCTTTAATAAACGTTGGAGGTGTTGGTAGATTACCTGCTTCTGCTGCTTCAAGATTATCAAACAGTTCTTGACCATAGACCATAAGATACTTGGTACTTGGTCTACCCAATAAATAGAATGCGTGCTTGACGTATTTACCTGCGGGAATGGACTGTAGTGTTCCAAAACTTGCACTATCGTATACTGCATTACTTGCGGTCGTTTGTGAAGCAGATACTGCATATCCCGCATTACCCACACCACCAGACCCACTACGATAATATGCATCAAACGTAATCGGTGTTCCTGCGGTCGTGGTAATATTAAATTCAGAATAATAGTAGGATGCTGCGGTGACGTTTAATGTACGTGCAGCAGTGCCTTCGGTTGTTGTTGCACCAGATTCAAAGACAGGTCCGAGTGCTCGTTTAAACAACTTATCTATGTAGTTACCATAATGATGAGAGTCTACACCAGTTCGGTCAATATAAATAATAGAACCTGTGTCGGTGATGACTCTACCTAATAATGCATTAAATCTACCGTTTGGTTCTGTTGAACCACTACGTATTTGACCAGAACTATTATAGTATACGTACAGGTCTGACGATGGGGGTAAAGTTACTTGTCGTGATGCATCTGATGTACCGATAGTACTTATCTTTAATAGATTGTGTGACCCGTATGATCCCGCGGACATCACGTATCCAACTGCCTCACCAATTTGCAATACTAATGTTGGATTGGAACCCGATGATGTTAACGTTCCTCCGTCGATGATACCCATCGTTCCACCAAATGACATCAAATCACCAAATTCAACAGGGGTGGCCCCTAATGTACGCACCCATTCCAATCCACCGTGAAATTGAATTGAACCACTACCAATAGACCCCGTGGCAGGTTTTAAGATTAGACTACCAGATGGCGAAATCACTGTACTACTTGACACGGACGTACCGACCGTTAATCCACCTGGGATGGTTACTGTGACGCCATTATCAGTAATTTGCGAACCCGTTACGTGTTCATATCCTTGGGATTTTATTATCGTATTTGCAGGAACATACAACTCATTTCCAACATCATCGTATGTTTGTAGTCCCATCATCACATGAGATGATGTTACGGCTCCACCAGGTGAACCTCTATGGACGAACACCCATTCGTCTTGTACAGAATCATATAATAGTGACCCACTACCTAATGGAGATGAACCAGAATCAATTACCGCCAACCCACCAAATCTTACTGATGGTGTTTGCGCATTTACCGTAATTAAATTAGTTCCGATGTTAAGTGTACTTTGAGAAATGTAATTAACTGAAGATGACCCTAAGACAATAAGGTTATCTCTAATAGTAACTGAACCCGATACTGTAAGATTTTCTGGGAATGTAAAATTACTAGCGGAGAATGTTGTCCCCGTTATTTGACTTAATTCAACTTGTGCTGAACTTGATATAGTTCCTGCTGCAACTACCCCAGTTAATCCACTACCGTCACCCTTAAATGAACCAGAAAATGAACCAGTGATACCTTGTGTTAAAGTTACAGAACCACTAAATACTGCAGGTCCAATATTTGTAAACGTAGATGAACCAGATACAAGTAATGAGCCTGTAATGACTGCACTTCCACTATATGGGAATCCGGCTCCAGCACCAGCGTTCAACGCATATGACGCTGTAGTTGCTAATGATGAGGAAATTGCCCAACTTGCAGTTCCAAGAAATGAAACTGCATTTACCATTGAACTTGTTATACTTGCATTATTTGCTAGTAATATATGTCCATCGGAGTAAATATAATTTCCGTTAGCTATAATGGTGGCAGGTGATACTATATTTACACCAGAATCAGAAACACTTAAATATGTGTTACCAGAGTATCCGTTTAAAACTACTTCATCTGTTACGCTGTTCGGAGAAAGTGATAAGTCTCCAAATTGAGCAGATATTTTTCCACCATCTTTAAATAATAATGACCCTGTAAGTTCATGATTATTATTTGCATCTAATGTTAATTTGTTATTGGCATCGGCGTCAATACCACCCGCAAAGAACATAATTTTTTGGTCTTCTGTTGCGTTTCCGATGTGCAACATTTGACCAGTAGAGTACAAGTATGCATCATTTGCCATACCAACTTGATTTGGTACGTTATATACACTACTGTTGATGCCCATGTTTATGTAATTTAACTCTTCCGTACCGTTGTCTGCTGTAGCAACAAAGTCAGCAGACGCTTCAGTTCCAGAATTTTGATTTGTTAAATTAATCTGACTGTAATTGTTTACATTACTGACCGCAGTAACCAAGTTGATAGATGATGTATTCAGTGCACCAACGTATAGTGATTCTGGGGCACCTGCGGTAATACTGGTAGTGTTGATACCCACTGTACCAGTACCGTCAATATAGACACGTGCATTATTTGATGCATTTTCACCACCAGCAAAGATGATAACCTTTTTGTCAGGGGTTACGTTACCAATGAGAAGGTCACTTCCTGTCATGTACAGATAACCGTCTAATGCGTTACCCACACCATCGGTAATAGCATAAGTACTGGCATTTATACCAAGATTAATAAATCCTTCGGTTTCGGTTCCAATATCTGCGGTTGCAACTATATCTGAAGATGCCGTTTCTCCACCATTAAAATTCTTTATGTTTAGTTGTAGATAACTATCTACGTTTCCATGTGCAGAAATGAGATTATATGAAGTACTACCCGACGAAGCGAATACACTCAGAGTATCTGGAGCTTCTGGAGTATGTTGAGTAGTTGCACCTAAAAGAACACTTGACCCTGTTTGATATAACAAACTGGATGTTAATGTAGTATCATTACTCCAAAGAGGTATATAATTTTCAGTTCCCCCACTTACGCCCGCACTAGTAGGTGCCCAACTTGCAGATAATGCGGTATACGCATACCCCGCAACATCAGCATAACTATTAAAGGAGCCGGTACGAAGCGGTGAAACACTATTTGGAACAATATTAACATTATACTGTGAACCTTCTTCCAATTTAACTGTAATGTTAGGAATCTGTGCAGTTAAATTTTCATCCGAAGCTTCACGTATAATAACTCGTATATTTGGTATACCAGTACTAAAATCTGTCATGTATTATCTCGTAGACGCGGGACGAACCACAAAATATCCTTCAAGAACTCGTCGAGTAATAGAACCACTGGTCATTTTAATATCATACACATATTTTCTTTGGGTAAGATTACTTGTGTCAGTAGGTGTAAGCTCTATGTAAAAACTACCAGATGTTTGTGGAGTCAATTTTGTGATTGTGAATGATGCCGCTAATTCCGTAGTCGTGTAATTTTCTCTAACTTGACCTACGAAAGTGTAATCGGTAATATCTAAATATCCTCCGGTGTCTGCATTTTCTACAGTAGCAAGTACTTTAAAGGTTTCACCTTGACCAATATTGAATTCAGTGATTTCTGCCATAGTTTTTTCTCGGAAAAATACGTCTTACTATAAGTATCATAAATTCTTGGTATATAACAAAAAACCCCACGTTTGACCGTGAGGTTTTTGTATTTTTATTGTAGAATTAGTAATTGAGGATACAGTAATCTGGTTGTACCGTCAATGAAATAGAAACGGGATCATCTTTTTCCCATGCCATTTCACCAAATTCAACTTTAGTGATTTGTGTTCCCTTCAAAATCCATTCTTCAACTTTATCGCCCACTGGTCCGAGGACATTAATAATAATATCCTTCTTATAGAATTCTGCATATCCATCTCGGCCGGTGACTGATTCGTGGTGAAGACGGACCCATTCCATCACTGCTTGTGCGCCCGATGGAACTACTGGATCGTATAATTCGAGTACCATTTCATCCCACACCGTCTTTCCCTTGACATAGCGTTGGAGATTGATGTGGTCCAAACGCTTCTTTTCTTGGGTAATCTTTGGACGGTCTGCTTTTTTGATGAGATACGCAGGTACACCTTCGATATACATCACATACCGATTTTGAGTTTTTGGCTCAAATGCGGTGAAAAATAGTTCTTGTTCATTGACCAAATTTGCCATATGGCTCTCCAAATATAGATTGGTACTTTAAATAAATAGTGGTTATTGAAAAAACTGATTAGATTGTATCGAAGGTTGCACCAGTTGGGAGAATGTTGAAATCCAACTTGATGAATTCTGCGGTACGAGTTGGTTGGAGATAGATTGCACCAGCCAAAATGTTACGGTCAATGATGTCTGGTGTATTATTAGTTTCATCCATTACCACACGGAATGATGTTAATCCAGAACGTTGTTGAATACCAGCGAGATATGGATTGACGATGTTCAAGAAGCGGTTACGTGTTGCTTCGGTATTTTGTTCGAAGACCAAGTAACGTGCTGAACTTGCGATGAACTTCTTGACGGTGATAAGAAGACGACGAACGTTTACACGGTCAAGTGCTGAAGCGCGACGTTGAAGTGTCTTTTGCCCCCACACACAGATACCTTGTCCTGGGAATTGTGCGATTGGGTTGACCTTTGATTCATACAATTCGTCACGTTGTGCTTGATTTAATCTGGTCTTAACGCCGACTGCGCCTGGAATTCCACCACGATTTAATCCTGCAGGTGCGAACCATTCTGCACCAACATTATCACTGTATGCGTAGACTTCTGGAAGTACTACTGATGGTGGTGCCCAAGTATACTTGTTGGTATTTGTATCTACGATACGAATCCAAGGATAGTATGCTGCAGCGTAATTAGTATCAAGAGTTTCTGCTAGACCAGTAACAGTGCTGATAGTTGCATCAAGTGTTGCTAAGTCGAGAAGATAGAAACAATCACCACGTTGTTCACAAAGGTCAATTGCTGATTGTGCGATATAACTGTGTTGTGAGTATAGAACGCCTGGGATGACCAAAAGATTGAGGTCTACACTATCTGGGTTACTGAGCGTGTTTAATGCTCTCTTATATTCTTTTGAACCAGATGCAGTTGCATTTGAAAGATCAAATCCTTGGGTATTTGTTGAAGTAATTGACCCACCTAGTGCGATATAACGTGCTGGGTTTAATCCATCGAACCCACTTTGGAGAGGAACTGTGAATCGACGATATGCTACTTGGTCACGATTGGTAAGTGAAAGTGGACTACCACCAATTTCGTTGGATGCAAGTGAACTACTGAGGTTAAATTCTGACCCAACTGTTAATCCGCCAACCGTTGGTGCGAGAAGTGATAGGTTAGTAGTCTTTGAGAAATCATATCCGTAATATGCGCGGGTGTCGATAGCATTTGCGTTATATCCATAAGTACTACCACTTAACCAACGACTGGTAACATATGAACCACTGGTAACTTGGCCAGAAGTGGTACTAAATACTGAGGTTAGTGCAGCAAATCCATACGGTACCGCATTTTCTGGAATGACACTATCACTCATTTCTACACGGATATACTTTGAGGTGTTTGGATAGTCACCTTCGTAATAAGTTTCGCCTGTTGCCGAATTATATGTTGGAACTGCGTTACCAATACGGCGTGCGATATAATTTGGACTATCTGGATCGAGATTTAAGTTGTCGTAACTTTCAAGAACATTCGTTGATGTGTCAGTATCGGTGAAGTCACGGACGAGTAATGAGAATGAACCATAATTACTATCTGGGTCAAGACTTGGCGAAATACCAGTAATAGAAATTTTAATTTCTTTATTTGCCGCAGTTCCATCACTTAATGTATGAACTTTGAACAAATCAGTACTTGCTCCTGCGATTGGTTGTGAACGAATCCAAGGAGTAGTTGCGTTATCGTATTGAGTGTTGAGTGCGAGTGACGCAGTAGTTGCACTGAGACTTACTGTATCCCCAGCCTGTGCAAGTGCATCTGGGAAGATAGCGTAGACATATGCTGGATATGAAGAATCACTTTCTGCGGTGGTTCCAAAGTAGGTACCAATAAAGGAGTTATTACCTTCAATTGCACTTAAATTACTTGCCGAAGTGTGTAAACTGTTTGAACTACTGATTACTAAACCAAAACTTGCGGTGGTACCTAAAAGACTGATGTTTGTAAGACTACTTCCAGATACGGTTGGGTGAAGAACTGCAAATAATTTAGTACCGAGCGAACCAGTAGCGAAGATGGTTGCGGCGGTAGTAGTGTATCCGGCTAATCCAAGAACACGAACGATAGTCGCACTTCCTGCTTCTTGGAGGTAGTTTTTAACTGCATAACTCATGTAAGAGGTACCGTCTGGTTCGCCGAAAGTCGTGACGAACCCATCGATACCATCTACCGAAGTAGGAATAAATGCTGGTCCTTTAGTGGTTGGACCAACAAACGCCGCACCAATTTGAGCTACGCCTTGTGCGAGGAATGTTTGGTCGCGTTCTTGTGTAAAGACACCAGGCGACACGATTCTTTCTGCCATACGGTATTCTCCAAACTAAATTTGTTTATCTCTCTGGGGTGAATTCGCCGGTTTCAAAATTAATTGACCCGACACCATACTTTTCCGATAACCGATTAATTAAATCTTGTTCTTCTGTAAGTAAACTTTTAAATAGTTTGGCTTGCTCACCAATCTTTAATTTTAGTTCTGCGATATCCAGTTCCAACATTTCAACTTGAAGTTGGAACTGGCCAGTGTCGGAGACTACCGTTGCTAACTTATCACGCAAAACGTTAATCTCGTTTAATTCATCTTTGGTAATTTCTGCCATAATAACCTCTTTTGTGTACAATACAACTCGTATTATAAATATCTGTTTTTTTACCTAAACATCAATTATTCACTTTCTATTTCGGTAAAAGTAATAGTTTTTTTAGTAGAATACCGTTTTCGTGTGGTAAGGGTTCTATTATTCTGTTTATCTAACATATTCTCAGGCAACAAATATGCGTAAATAGTCATATCAAATTGAGTTCTTACCATGCGGTCTTCTGATGTAGGTAGCTCCGTCAATGGTTCGAACGATTTAACCGAAGTACGGAATTTATAGTTATTTTGGTCACCCCAATATTGGTCCGTTTCAAACGAAATGTTTTCTACCACTGCATTCATTTGTTCCATATATTCAGTCCAAATCATACAACGGTATGTTATTTCATAATAATCTGGAAGGGTGGTGGTCAAATATTCACGACTTGGGGTAATCTTATTTTTAACAGCAAATTGGTCATACGGAGTCCGTCTGTTCCATCCAGTTTCAAAAGTCCTTTCTAAATATTTGTTGACCGGAGAGTTAATAATAGATTTTTTCATCCCAGTTCTACGAATCATAATCATTGGAAGTTGAATTTTTCCAATAGAATCTCTCATAACACCATCACGTTGTGCTGATTTCCAACGTTCAGGATCACCGTAAATAACAGGAACCTTAACTTCATTTCCGTTTTGTGTTACTACAGGTTTAATACGTTGATTCATATATTGAAGAATCGCATTATCAATAGTAAATAACGTTACCGCTATCGGCGGCGTGTTACCTAGTGGGATGTCATTTGCTCTGTTTTGTACAACTTTTTGCTGTTGTAAATCTACTTTTTGTAATACTGGTTCTTTATATTCTGGGTCGAAGTTCATACTTGCGCCTCTTCTATATCAATACTTGTACGACGAGTCAAGTGTGCCATACAAATAATTGCGGTATTAAACCCTGGCTTACCTGCGATGAGTTGTGTTTCGGTGATATTATGAATTTCGTAAAAGTGATTATTGTATCCAACTATATCACCTATTTCCGGATACGTATTGACTTCTTGAAGCATACGACGAGCAAATCTAAATTCGGTTTGTTGGTCTTGATTAACCCCAAACCCTTCTTCTTGTACAACTGTGTTTTTGTCATATTTTACAATTGCATTTACAGTGACAGGAGTATAACGTGGTTTTGTTACACTTTCTCCGTAAATATTTACTTTTGCAGATTCTACTACAATTTTGTATAATACAACAGCCACATCCATCGTTTCGTCAATCAACTCACGGGTGATGTGTTGAATAAATTCGAAATCACGTTGTGTGACAAATCGTGCCATTGATTAACCTATGTAAATGAGAGTAGGAATATTCTTAAACACTTCTTGCATAGCCTTTGCATTTTCTGCTTGGCGTTGTAACTGTGCTTTTTGTCCAGTTTGATCAAGAGTTTCTTGCAATTCTTTAATAAGTTGTTCTTTTTCAGTTAATCCTTCTCGTCGAAGTAATTCGCCATCCAATTTAATTTGTCCGTCTGGATATGGAATATTTTCAAATTTTGAGCGGACGATACCAAGTAATTCCTTAGCTAATGCCAATGTATAACGGAAAATCCAAGTACGTGATAGTGAATTAGTGTTTGCATATACAATTTGTGTGTATGGAACATTTGTTAAATCACTTGCAAATTGTCCTGCACTTCCAGATTGATACACACTTGCTTGCTTATCAGACACTACCATATAATCAAAAAATATTGCTTTATTCTGTGTAAAAATAGGAGTAAATCTGATAACATTGTCAGAGATTTCAAATCCATATTGACTCTTACGAATCATATCATTGATTTCGATTGCTTGAATACGAAGTAAATCTTCATAAGCTGGCATCATCACGAATGTGACTGGCGGTGAATATCCGTCGAATCCGAATTCTGCCATCAAGTTTGTTAAGCCAAGACCCGTTGTTGCAAATGGGTCATAGTAACGTGCGATGGCTGGTGGCATATAATGGTAGACACGACGAATTTCTATAGCGTTACCACTTTCACTAACATCGGCCCATAATGATTTTAAATCATAAGATTGAGTATATGCGGAAGCCGATATGTATCCTCTCTTTACTTGAACATTTCCACCAGATTGCGCTTCTGTACCATAATCACTTGCAATTTTAATCATTTGTGGAATTGCCGAACCAACCACATTTGTTTGTGTAGCGGAATTTGCCGTAGGCGTACCTTGTAGTGTCATCATAAATTCACGTGCATTAAATTGATTGACTTGGTTGCCGTATGTTGTGATTGCTTCTTCAAAGCAAGCATAGATTTGTTTATCAATTAATTCCACTTCTACAACAGGATATCCTAATTTGCGTGCAACAAATTCTGCTGCCTTTGGAGCATCCGATTGGAATGAGGTGTCGCTATCAAAAAATCCGAATGGAGTAACGCCAACTGGATTTCTAGGAGATCCATCGTAAAAAATTGGTTCTTGTGTTTCCATAATATTCTCTATTAAGGGACTAGTAATAAATAGTTTTATTTAATGATTAACTCATATTTTGGTCATAAAGAAAATAAAAAGGGTGACCTTTCGGCCACCCAGTTTATTCTCACCGTTACTGAGAGATTAGACGTTTGTGAGTCCGTCGATAAGAATCTTACCGAAGAATTCAGGACGTACAACCTTCTTAGCGTAACGGGTCATCACGCCACGGCGTGGTGTGAAGTTCGTTGGGTCATAGA
>Ga0075473_10000466_pt1 | contig 16778 bp, 17 predicted proteins | sample DEB19_08_DNA_FD_76340 | JGI IMG/M metagenome (GOLD analysis project Ga0075473, IMG submission 76340) | Aqueous microbial communities from the Delaware River and Bay under freshwater to marine salinity gradient to study organic matter... | ecosystem: Environmental > Aquatic > Marine > Coastal ... | reverse complement strand
GGCCGTTCCAATCCAGATATAACCATCCTCTAAAGGCTTCCCATCGGTATCAGTAAAGATCGGATAGCTTGGCTGGATTGAGAGTGCTGACATTACTGGTTCTCCTGGTCGAATTGTCGTCCTGATTGAATTGCGTTCTGCAGGTACTGAATTCGTGCGTCCAGAGATTGTGGCAGGTTTGCCTCTCTTGCGAAATCCCCAAACGCCTTGCTCATGGCCGTGCGACGGATGGCCGCCTGGCTCGGATTGCCACCTTTGGTGGCAGACTGGACGGCCAGCTCTTGGAACTCTGGAGAGGCAAACAGCTTGGCCGCCTTCTGCACGCCTGCGCCCTTGGCTCCAGCCATAAAACCAACGATGTCTGGTGCCACCAGTCCACCGCCAGGGACCATGCTGGCAACTCCAGTGGCGGCACGCTGCGCCAGGCTGCTGGACATAACCTTGCCCATCAATCCCTCGACTGCAGCCTCGCCAAGTATCTGGTTGGCCTTGCCGGTGGTCGGAATACGAGCCTGTGCGTCTGCGATGCGCCTCGAAATCTCGTAGAGATCACGCGAGGCACGGTCCCACTCTGGCCCCATGATCTTGACCATCTGCGAGTAGACTGGCGGGTTGGCACGCAGGCCGCGATAGACTTTGGTGAACTCAGCAGGGCTGAACACGGTCTCGGCAGCTCCTGCCGCCGCACGGCCTGCCGCCTTGCCTGCAGTGACAGACGCCAACGCCGTGGCCAGCGTCTCCTTCTGCAACTCATCTGGCACGACCTTCATCAGCCGGTTGAAGGCAGCGGCATCGCCCTTTGCTGCCGTGCTGATGGCTGTCTGCATGCGCTGAGCCACGCTGCCATCAATCTCTTGGCCGAAGGCACCGACGATGCGCTTTTCTAGTGCCTTTTGCTTGGCCGTCAGAAGGTTGGCTGCACGCAACTCGCGCCGAGCCTCCTCACCGGCCAGCGAGGCCACGCTGTCCAGTTGGTCCTGTGCCAAGGCCGCATAGAGGCGCTTGAGGTCACCGGCTGCCATGTTGTCGTATGGTGACTTGAGGCCACCAATTGCCTGGCCAACCAAATCCTTCTCGCGCTTGAGGCCGAAGTATGTCAGCTCGCCCTTCTCCAGCATTTTGGCCAGATTGGATTCCTGCGCAGTCATGCGCCCTGCAGCGCCCAGATTGGTGCGCAGATCGTCGAGGTACGTTCTGAGGTTGTTCAGCTCAACTGGTGCGCTTTTTGGCACCATCTCGTCGATCCGGTCGTAGATAGCCTTGGCGTCAGACTTCAGCGTTTGCCGAGTCTGCTGCAGGTTTTCCACGATCTTCTGCGAGGTCGCGCCAGGGGCTGGCCTGCCAGCAATGAAGTTGGCATCGAACTGCTGCGAAATCTCATCAGCACGCTGGATGGCCTGGCGCACAGTGCCCTCCCATGCCGCCTCTGCCTCGCCTGCGACCAGTGCGCGGGTCAAGCCCACAGCACTGCGCACCTGCGGATTGTCGCTCAGCACATCGAACGGCAGATCAATGGCAAGGCGCTCGGCTGCCGCACGGGCTTCTGGGTTGACTTGAGCCAGGTCAACAAGTTGGGCCTTGGCCGCAGTTGACCCTGGACCCATGCCACCGGCCTTGCGTGCCAGGTTCAGAACGTCGCTGACGCCACCTGCTGTGGCCTCTCCTGCGACTGCTGCCGCCGCAGGCGGCACTTCAGGTGCCATTGCCGTTCCCATAGGAGCGCCAGCAGGCGCTGCTGCGGCAGGTGGTGCCTCTGGTATTGCTGCGGCAGCAGGGGCCGCAGCAGGGGCTGGTGCGCGGCCTGTGACGCGCTGTGCGCCTCTTCGGACGGCTGCGGCCACCGGAGGTGCTACCCGCTGAAGAATTTGCCCTGCTGGGCCTGTGGCGGCTGCCAGTGCAATCTCTGATGGGCTGACTTGACCGCCAGTGCCTGCCTGAGTTGCTTCAATGACTGCCTGAGTCGCACCAGCTCCAACGACTGCACCAGGGATGGTCGCAGCTCGGCCTGCTGGCGTGAAAGCTGCAATGCCTCCAATGGCTCGAGGAATATCGCCCATCGTGAAGCCTGGCGGGATTGCGTATTCCTGCTGGTTGACAGACGACCGCAGAATGTAGTTCCCCTTCTCGTCCTGTCGCACCTGCACGCCAGGGAAGTTGGACTGCAGAATCTGCACCGTTTCCTTGGGGTTGCTGAGCAGCGTTCCAAGGGCAGTTTTGAAGGATGCCACGCTCATCTGATTGAGTTCTGGCATTGTCGTCCACTCAGGCAGGCGCTGCGTCTCAGGCGTTGCCCGAGCGCGGCCAGTGACAGACTCCACCAAGCCCTCGAAAAAGCCCATCGGCTTTGACTGCGATGCCGCCCACTGCTCAGGCGACATTGGTGCAGCAGCCGGTGCTGGAGCAGGAGCCGCAGGCGCAGGCGCACGTGTGGCCATAGGTGCAGGTTGGCGTGTTGCCACAGGCGCAGCCATAGGTGCAGGTGCCATTGCTGGCGCAGCCGCAGGAGCTGCGGCAGGAGCAGCCTGTTTAGTCTGTGATGCAAGCCATTCTTCTGGACTCATTTCGCCCCCACAGATTGTTTGTATGCGCTCCACTGTTCATCAGTGAAATTCACAGGACGAGTGTAAGTTTTGTCGCCGACTTTGACAGTATTCCCAGATTTGTCAGACGGTGCAACTTCTGCTGGCGTATAGAAGATGTTGGCAGTGTTCAGACCGTAGCCTTTTGCAATGCGCTCAAGGCCTTGCCTGACGACAGTCTCTTGCTCGCCAGCAGATTCGTAGAGTTTCTTGGCCTGGCCTTTAAATGAACTCCTCTGAGATGCGTTAAGTCTCTCACCGCTGATGACTCTGTTGTAGATGTTCTGGATTCTTTCAGGCACGCCAGTGGCATTCTGTGCAGTGGCAAACTCGCCCTCGCGCACCACAGAGCCAGGATCAAGCATCTTCATGTATCCAAAGATCAGCGATAGATCGCCGACAGCAGTGTCCTCAGATGAAAGTACGCGACCATAAGCAGACTTGACTTCTTGGAAAGGCTTTGTCTGGTCGTTGTATTCCTTGCGGAACTTTGTCTCTGCTTCTGGACGCTTTTCGGCAGGAATGATTCCTGCAGATATCTGACGGGCTTCTGCCTGCGCACGCGTTGCCTCTGCTCCAGACTTTGCCGCTGCGGCATCAGACGCACGACGTGCTGCCTTGGATGCTTCGATCTGGGACTGCGTCAAACCAAGTTCAGCACCAAATTTATCTGGCGCAAATTTCGCCTCTGCAGCCTTGATGGTCGAGATGCTTTGAGCCTCGCTGATCTTGAATGGCTGCGTGGCCTTCGCAATCTCGGCTTCAATACGCGCCTTGTCTGCATTGGCCAGTCTTAAGTTTTGCTCTGCTTCCAGCCTTGCAGGTGTGTCTGCTGCTTCTGCAACCTTCTTCTGTGCATCGGCCACAGCAGCATCTGCTTTAGCATTTGCTTCTCTGAGTGCGGCTGGACCTTGTGCTTCTGTCCTGATTGTTGCCAGAGCCTTGTCAGCGCTATCAAGAAAATCTTTGCCGCCAGGCAGCCCAGCAATGTTCAAGCCAATGATTGCTTGTGCGTTCGTTGGGTTTAGCCTAATCAGGTTTGACAGGTCGTCATAGCCCTGCGCTTCTTTTTCTCGGCCTGAATTTCTTAGAGCCTTTGCCTTTTCTTGAAGCTGCATCTGAGCAACTGGCAAATTTCCTGACTTGATGGCCGTATAAACTTGCGTTCCAAGCCGCAGAGTATTTTGCTGTTGCTCTTTTGTCTGCGCCTCAAAGCCCTGCAAGACAATCGAGGCTTGGTCTTTTGGCAGAAAAGCCGTGACCCTTGCATAGTCTGCGGATGTTGCATTGGGGTTTTTAAACAGATTGCTGAGTTCTCTTTGTGCTGCTTGGGCACGATCACGCGCAGCTCTGGCCGCCTCGGCCTCCGCAACAACAGAACCCATCTTAAAACCGCCGAGTGCAGCCTCAAACGGGCTTTGCACATCGACTGCGTAGTTGATCGGGGCTTGGAATGGATTGATGGTGGCCATGCTCTATTCCTCAAAAACCGAAGCCCATGCCAGCCTTGCCGCCTGCACCGTACTGGAAGCCAAGCACCTGAGCAGGCAAGTTGAACAGGCCGCTGAATGCCTTGGCCTCGCCCAGCTCGCCACCGGCACGGGCAGCGCCCTGCTGAGCCAGCAAGTTGGCCACGTTGGTGCCAGTCTCCATTCCTGCAGCGCCGACACCGGCAGCAGAACGCTGGCCAAGTTGTGTCATGCCTCCCAGGCGTCCGTATTGCTGCTCAATGAGGCTGGACAGGAGCTGTGGCCGGAACTCGCTCAGTGCGGCTTGGATGTTGCCGCCACGCAGCCCACCAGTGGCCGAGGCACGCTGCAACAGTGCTTCCTCGCCTTGCTGGGTTAGTGCTTGGAAAGTCTCGCCACCTCGGATGCGCTCAATGGCCGCCTGCTCTGCCTCTGGTCCTTGTAGGCCAAGCAAGGCCTGCTGTTGCTGAAGCGCAGGTAGACCTGCCTCGGTGTAAGGCTTGAGCAAGGCTTGCAAAGCATCAAACTGTCTGCGCTGCTCCTCGATGCCTGCTTGCGATGCGCCTGCTTGAATACCTGCGGCCTCACTTGCTGCATCGGCCTGCATCATTCCGCCGATCAGTTGAGAGCCTCCAACGATTAAGCCAGTTACTGGATCAGGCATGGCTGAACTCCTTCATGTAGTCTTCGAGCGTCTCGCCATACAGTTCCATGACTTGAGACGCCACTTCTGTAGCACGCTGGGTGCCGTGGCACAGCGCCACAGCGATCAGCACAACGTCATAGTATCCTGCACGCCAGACGAATGATCGCGCATCTGCCTTGCCTGCTCGCTCGGCTTGGTCAGATGCCTGCCATTTGAGAATCATTGAGGCCACGATTGGAGAGAGTGTGGGTGCGTTTGCCTGCCAGAATGCGTTCTGGCCCATGCCCACCAGGCTGTTCCAGATCACCACATTGAGGTCTTCGCGCTCGACTGGATCACCGTCGGCCACATCGTCAAAGACCTGAATGGCACCATAGAGCATGAGCAGCCACTCGACGGCTGGCGCAGGAAGCGCAAGAGACCTTTGCAGGTTCTCCTTCAGCCAATCGACACCAGTCATGCGCAGCTCCTGTTCAGGGTGAGCTGCTGGCGGCTCGATAGGCTCAGCGACTGCATTTTCCCACATTTCAACCATCCGTCAATCTTCTTCGTCTTCGCGCTCTTCCCAAGCCTGGCAGACGCGAAGGTCGTGGCAGATGAACTCGAGCTTCTCGCAGTAGCCTCTAAAACCTGCGTCCGTGTCCCAATCGTTGCGCGGGATGCGCTCCATCTTGAGCTGCATCTCGACCGAGTTGTCGTAGTACTCGCAGTTCGAGCAGCGCCGCCGACGGGCCTCTTTCTCGTCGCACTGCATGGCCTTGCCGACGGCAACCCAGAAAGTCTTGTTCGCGGTCGGCTCGTTGCTTGGGTTCTCGGGACCGAGCATCCAGTCGTCGATGGCGACCTGGGTGTTCTTTTTGTTCTTGGCTGTGGTCAGGAACTCTTCCTCATAGGGAATGCCACCAAACCCAGAAATCATCATCTTCGGCATCTTTGCGTAGTCCATGTCTTACTCCTATCAGGTGATCTCGCGGCCAGATGCGCGGATTGTCAACGATGTGGCTGCGCTTGCAATGGTGGAGATGAAACCACTAGGCTCCAAGGCCTGGCCCACCAGCTCGGGAAAAGTGTAGGTCTCGTCCGGCGCAATGGCTCGAGTATCCACGATCAAATTGCTTGCGCCTGCGCTGTCGCCACTGGTCACCAAGTTGACGCTGATGGTCACATTGCCTGCGCTGGTGTTGGTGGCCGTGAATTTGTCGATGATGGTCTTGCAGTTCGTCGCCGTATACTGCGTGGTCTGGGTGTTTTCGGCCTGCTTGGCAGGGATCAGCACCTTGATGGTGACTGTCATGTCATGCTCCTTATTGTTGAACTTGGGTGACGGCCAGAATTAGTGCTGGAGAGCTTGGTGCGAATGCTGTCGGTGCTACTGCATCAAGCGTGACGGCAGTTGAGTCTGCAGCCCACATCAATTGGACGTACTGATTTGCATCAAGCGTGAAAAAGTCGCTGCGGCAGATCGCCTTGTATTCGTTGTTACTGCTGAGTGTCACCAGTATTGAGGAGTCAGTGACATCGACGCCATCAACCCTAAACCACAACCAGATGTTCTTGGTGCTACTGCTGGTCGATGTGAGCTGGTATGTGGCTGCGAAATTGTATAGTCCAGATTCGGACACGACGATGCGCGATGCCGGTGATCCAATGCTGATTCCGTTGGATATTGGAGAGCTGTCAAACGTGATTGCATTGGCTGTGTTGATGGCAGTCGGGCTTTGGTCTGTTGTCTTAAGAAACTGACCATAGTATTTTTGCTGCTCGATGGTGGGCCGGACAAAAATCTCTCCGTCTGTCGTCCCGACTTTTAGCACCGCAGCAACTGGCACCACGTTGTCTGGTGCTGTGGGCTTGGTGGCTGTGAATGCGCCTGCCACTGTTGGGGAGGCGTAAAGCACATCTCCGATGCTGAAAGCGCTGGTGTCCACTTCTCTGACATGACCCCAGACTGTGCAGTAACCGACCTCTCCACTGTCTGGCAGGTCGTGCGTCATCACGCCAAGGATGTAGAGCGTTGGCGTGGAGCCGTCTGCAAGGTAAGGGACGACTGATAGCGTATTGTTTGCGCCAACTCCAGCAAAGCCAACCACTGTCCCATTGGGGATGGTCACTCCGGTGGTGTTTTCCACCCTAGCATATGTCTCCATGCCGATCTGCTGAATGACGCCGTACTCCATCCCAATCTCGATGGTCTGGTCGTCGCCATTCCAAGCCATACGACGAACGCGATCAACGTGAGGCGCTTTTGCATCAAAGTCGATGTAATCGGTAACCACCGAGTTGTTGTTCTGTATGGCTGGAGCGTTGGCCAGCAGTTCCACGGCATTGGCCAATCGACTGATCTGGGCCAGAGCCTCGTTGGCCGTGGCCGCTGCCGTATCGGCCTGGTACTCGAAGTCGGTGCCGGTAATGACCTGCAACTCGTCCACGACCGAGAACAGCAGCTCGAACTGTCTGATCTGCTGCTGGTCTGTCAGGAACGCCGCGAGCTGGTCGCGTGTCAGGTTCAGCCTGCGTGATATGGGTGCGGTGGCCATCAGTACGCCAACGCCTCAATCTGTGCCTCAAGACGGGCAAACGACACATGGGCATCGCTGTCGCCACGAAAGCGCTGGATGCGCCAGTTGCGCATGTGCCCCTGCTGAAACCATGCGAGGCGCTTGGCGGTGTTGCCAATGGTGCCAACGGCAATGCTGCGGTCCTGACTCCAGGACAGGCCGTTGACGCTGTAGCTGGTGCTAATCTGTGGGTTCTTGCCCAGCGCCACGCTGCCGGTCAATGCGACCAGCTCAAGGCGGTTAAAGATCGCGCCATTGCCCTCGTTGTAGACGATCAGCGTGCCGAACTCCCAGCGCACCTGCTGTCCCCAATGGTGCCCGGTGTCCTGCACCAAGTAGCCAATGGAGCTGGACTGCGGATCTCCGACCAGCCACTTGTCATAGGCCCACACAAGATTTCGTGCGCGGTACTGGCTGAAGCCGACCACAGCCGTGGTGAGCGTGAACCAGACGGGCTGCTCGAGCGCCTCGCTGGCCGATGCGTCGTAGACCACCGTGCGGTCTGGCAGGTGGACGTAGAGATGCTGGTGCGCCTTGTCATTGCGTGCCTCCAGCTTGACCTTGACAAGTTGCGCCTCAGTGTACTGCAGGAGCAGGGTGTCGATCTCCTGCGTGCTGATTTTCTGCGTTGTTGCTGCTGCGCCAAGATAAATGCCTGGCGCTTCGTTGCGTCCACCGCCAAGAAATGCGATGCGCTCCAGATAGGTGCAGCAGGCATGTGTGCCAAGCACGCCCTTCTGAATTTGTGCGCCGTCGATGCGTGCGAACGGGAATAGTGGGCCGCCCACGTTGTCAAACACCTCGATGGTGTTGCTGTTGAGCGCATAGACCTCGTTGCGCAGCTTAATCAGTGCCACCACAGGGTCTGGATCAACCTCGGAGCTGCCGTACTTCAGCGGGTTGACCTGCAAGGGGTCGGTCAACTCAGTGACGACCAGATTTGCACCGTCGGTGGTCATGAAGTATCCATCCACCCATGCCACGTCGAGCACGACGCCAAGATCTGGGTCTGTGTTTTGTGTGAGGGTTGCACCGTTCCAGAAATACAGTCGGCCACCGGATGCGATGGCCAAAAGATCGAAGCTGTAGTCGAGTGTCACCAGGGTATCAACTGGCCCACCAACGTCGCCAAGAACGGTTACACCGCCGTTGCTGGCCACGGTCACCAGCTTGGTGCCCATGACACGATAGCAGACGCCGTTCCAGTTGATGCCGCCACGGTCAATGCCTGGGCCTGTGCCGTTGGCCACAATGCCGTCGCCAGGACGCAAAAAGCCATTGCTGATGCCAGACGCCTTTGGCACCGGCACCATGTTCACAGGGTATGCGGTGCGCAGTTCTGGCGTGTTGTCAGCGTAGATGCCGGAGAGGATTGGAACTTGCATTCAGGTCACCATTTTTCGCGGTTTGCCCAGTATGCAGCACTCATCTTGCCCTTGGCAATGTTGGCAGCGTGCCTAGCCTTGAAAGACTCGCGCCGAGCCTTGTCGGATTTGGACTCGCCTTCCTTCTTTGGGCTGCCAGAAACGCCCTGCTGGCCGAAGCGAATGGTCTTCACTTGGTCTCCGACCTTGGCCACGACAACGTGGCTTTTGGTCGGGTGCGATGGCGTGCGCTTGGGCTTGTTGTAGCCCTCGACGCCAACGCGAGCCAGGCGGCTGTCTTTCGTGGCCATTACGCAGCAACGCCTTTGATTACCGCAAAATTGAACACAGGCTGCTCAGTGGTTGTCCCTCCGGTTGTGCGGAAGGTAATGTTGAAACTTCCAGCGCCCACAGCGGTCACCATCAAGTCGTACAGGTCTGTACCTGACTTTTGACTCAAGACGATGACATCAGTTGCCGCCACCGTGCTGTTGGTCACAGTGAAAGTTGTCGCACTGGTTGTGCCTGCTGCACTAAACAGCGTGATTGAACCAGTGGTTTTGTCAATGGTCACGCCAGTCGTGCGACTGATTGCTTGTGTGACAGCTCCGCCTGCGCCTGTTGCATAGCCAATGCCTGCGGTGCCAGATGAAGTGACTGCCCCAGTCACGGCCAGACTAGTTCCAGTTGCAGCGCCGATGACTGGCGTCACGAGGGTAGGCGTGTTTGCAAATACGTTTGCACCAGTACCAGTCTCGTCGGTCAATACTGCCGCCAGATTTGCACTTGATGGAGTTGTCAAAAATGTCGCAACATTTGATGCAAGACCAGAAACACCAGTTGCAATCGGCAATCCAGTGCAGTTTGTCAAAGTTCCAGACTGTGGTATTCCAAGCGTAGGAGTTACCAGAGTCGGGCTGGTCGCAAACACCAATGAGCCTGTGCCGGTTTCATCTGTCATCGCAGCACGAAGATTTGCGCTAGATGGGCTTGCAAGCCAGGTCTGCACGCCAGCTGCGTAAACAGTCTCAGCGTTTATCTGATACCACGAATTTGTCGGCTGATAAAACCTGATTGCTGTTGCTGTGCCAGCAGCCAACGAAGTCACCCCACCAAAAATAGCAGTCGCACCGTTAAGCGCAATCGTTAGCGAGGTGATCTCTTGCGTGGTGGTGATCAGCACCGTAGTGCCATCAGGCACGCCAGTGTTCAGAGGCAGCGTGATGGTTCCAGTGGCCAATGTTCCAGCAGGCTGCAAAAGCATCCACTGGTCATTGCTCACGGGTGTTGGCACGGTGATGTTAAAGCCAGTACCTGGAACGTATAGGTTGGTTGATAAGGTTGGAGACGCGAACGTCTGCTGAAAATACTGCAGGAGCTGGTTGATCGAGACCTTGCGTGCGTCACCATTGTTCGGCACGTAGATCGGAAGCTGGTCGCCACCAGAGACTTGAGAAATTGGAGAAAGTTGGTTGATCGTTGGCATGACTGCTTTTCCTCAGTTGTACTCGAGTGGGCCGTCCTGGCCTGCCAGGACTGGATCGACGGGCTGGCGCAGGAATGGATCGTCGTAGACGCGCCAGGGTTTGTTGCCTGCACCGGATGGCATGGTCCCAGGCATCTGCTGCTCCATCGGCATGGCCGCACGGGACAGCAGCGTGTTGTAGGACTCCTTGGCCGTGGCCTTGGTGTCGGGCATCACCTGCTTGCCGTAGGACGGAGCCAACTTGATGGCCAGGTTGGTGTAGATGGCCTCGTTGGAGCTGTCCGGCACGTTGGTCTGCTCGTCCAAGTCGCTGTCCTGTGGGCTGGATGGCAGCGGGTAAGCAAGCCGGATGCCCAGAGCATTCCAGGCGGCCATCATGGTGTCAAGCCTGCGCAGTGCTGACTGCACCTGCTCTGGTCCGAGGTCGAAGGCGTAGGAGGCCAAGCCGATCTCGTCGAAGGCTTGCTCGATGAATTGGCGCTTGGTCCATCCCATGTCATTCTCCTGTTTTCTCGGACAGCCGATCTTGGATCAATTGTCCCAGCTTTTTGTCCCTTGTGCGACCATCAAATCGGATGCCGAGTTCTGTGGCCTTGGCCTCCAGCTCGGCACGGGTTGGCGGTGCATCGTCTGCGATCTGCTCAGGCTCAGGCTCTGCCACCGGCATAACTGCTGCGGCAGCGTCTTTGGCCTTGACCTGCTCGCGCCAGTCAAGCGGCTTGGCTGGCTTTTTCTTTTTGACGGGCTTGATCGCCCACTTTGGCCTGGGCTTGGTCGGAGGAAATGCGCTGTCGCCTGCGGCATCAATGGCCTCTGCAGCCGACAAAAACCAGCCATCGGCCAGCTTCTCGTCCAGTTCTTCCTGGCTTTGGACGCTGGCAAAGCCGTAGCTTTTCCCGTTCGGCTTTTGGTAGATGCCTGGGCTTTTGTAGACCAATGAGGGGAACACGCTCATTTCTTTGCCTTTGCTGTCTTGGCCGACGCCACGAATGCGGCCTTGGTCGGTGCGCCCTTTGTGCCAGGCTTGCGCATGCGCTCAGGCGTCTTGCCTGCAGCCTTCTGGCGCTCAATGCGCTCACGCTTGGCGTGAATGTTGGCGTAGAGACCCTGCTTCACTTCTTGGCCTTTGCAGGTGCTTTGCTGGGCTTGCCGGCCTTCATGGCGGCCTTGCGTGCAGTGGACAGGGCCACGGCCACGGCCTGCTTCTGAGGCATGCCAGACTTCATCTCCTTGGAGATGTTCTTGCTGATGGATTTCTGCGAGTAACCTTTGGTCATTGGCATGATGCTCTCCTTGATGATGAAAGAGAGAAGGGGCCGAAGCCCCTTCCTCTCTAGCTCAGCTTAGGGCTGATTGAACAACAGGATACCTGACATCTCAGGCTGCTTGTTGACCACGCCGAACAAGGTGTCGAGGCGGTACTTGATCACCATGCTGTCGATGTCGTAGAACTTCTGCATCACCAGCTCAATGCCCTGGTCGGTGGTGGCACGCATCACTGCGGTGCCAGCATCGGACGGGACGGCATAGCGGCCAGGCAAGATTTCCAGAGAATCGCGCTGCCAGAACACGTTGATCGCCGAAGCGCCAGTGTTCAGCCAGTTCAGCGGTGCAGCGGCAGAAGCGGCAACCAGTTGCACGTTCTTGTACTGCAGCTCTGCATCGGTGGCCGGTGAGGTGGCCGCGATGATCGGGGGGCTGATCACCATCGTGGTGCCGTTGGTCACGCTGATGACGCGGAAGGTCTTCAGGCGGCCAGTGGACACTTTGGTGATGTGATGCACAGCCTCGATGCCGTCAATGGTAAACGCGTCGCCAGCCACAATGCCAGCCGTGTTGTTCACGACGACAGACTGGAAGCGGTTGTCCACGTTGATCTGGCCGCCGACAGCGGTCGAGGTGGCCTGCGGCACGTACTGAGCCTGGGCACCAGTGGTGTCGATGGTGGTCGCGCCACCACCGGCCACAGCGATGCGGTTGGCGTAGTCGAACTTGTAGGTGTCGAAGCCAGCGACCATGCCGACGAAGCTGCGCTCGTAAGCACGATCCGACTTCTGGTTACCGAACGAACGCGAAGCCTGGGACAGGTTACCGGCCAGACCGTTGTAGTCACGGCTGGACAGGCCCAGGAAACGGTCGTAGTCAGGCACGCCCTGCTCGTTCATGATGGTGTCGCACAGGGCCACATCGTCATAGTCACCGGCAGCAGTGGACACAGGAACGACCAGCGTGCCTTGGGCAGCCGCCACGTTCATGATCGCCACGTTGATGTCGGAGGCCAGCTTCTGCTTGGCGCTCTCGCCCAGACGACCTTCTTGCAGCGCATCGCGCAGGTCGAGGGTGGTCATGGTCCAAGGCACGGTCTGGCTGAAGCCCAGAGTTGCCGGAACAGCCAACTGGGTCATGTTCTGGTACGTCACCGGAGTGCCAGGAGTGCTGTTCTGGGACTGCGCGATGTAGGGCTGCGGACGCCAGATGGTGTTGTTGGCACGCTCCATCATCGTCTGGTCGGTGTTGTAGATGTTCACGTGACGCGACAGCACCAGCAGGTCTTGGAAACCTTCGAGGATGTCTTCAAACGCAACGCGCTCTTCTTTTGAAAAACTATTGGCCATGATTGGCTCCTATAAAAAAATCAGTTTTTGGATGCTGCTCGTTTTTGCGCTCTGTACTGAGTGACTTTTGTGTAGTTCCCAGTTTTCGCAGCTTCTTCTCGCAGCCGTTCAAGGGTTGAGTCCACCGCCCCAGATACTCGGCCAGTTCCTGACACGACTCTCTCGGGTGGCGGGGCTGCCTTACGGTTGGTAACTTTCAATTCTTTCTCCAGTTTCGCTACCGCAAAGGCAAACTTCACGGGGTCTTTGATCTCGGACAGCTCCTTGGCCTTCTTCGGATTCTTGCCGAGTGCGTAAATGACGAGCGCAGGGTTATCTGCACCTTGAAGCACCACGCCCTGCTGGGTGATGTTGAAGAGTTCCTGGGCCACGGCCTCGGCATCCTCAAAATCTTTGACTCGCAGCTCGGCTTTCGCCCTGCCGTAGCCATCCAGCTTTGCCTTCCACGCCTTCTGCTGATTCATAACTTCAGCTTCCTGCGCGGCTTGCATCTCGTCGGCTTTTCGCTTTCGCTCAAACCAACCAGCCAGTGCCTCCTCGAATTTGTCAGCGTCGTAGTCGTGATCTTCCAGCTTCGGCTTTGGTCCCAGCACGACCGGCTTGGTCTCAGTCTGTGCGGTTGTCTGCAGCTTGCTCTGTAGCTCGCGGTTCTGACGTTGCAATTCTCGGTTCGTCTTACGCAGCTCGCGCACCCATTCCGGCGCATGAGTCTGTTCTTCTGGAGGTGGCGCTTCCTCACCAATGGAGATGATTACCTCATCCGACTCGCCCTCGCCATCTTCGGCATTCTGGCCATCGCCCTGGTCACCGCCGGATTGGTACTCGTCGGTGGTTTGCTCAGTTTCTTGGCCTTCGTCCTCGATAACTACGGTCTCGTCGTCTTGGCTTTCATCTCCTGATACTGCCTTTTTACTCATTCTCTGACCCCATCAAACTCACCCATTGACACGGCTGGGTGGATGCCGTTTATCACATTCTCGCGCTTTTTCATTTACCTAACAACAGGCTGAATGATCTGGCCACGCAGAATCTCCTGCACGGCCTCTGCATTTGTGAGCGCCATGTTCTGGGCTGTCTCGTCAACCTTGCCGAGCGTCTCGAGCGTCTTGGCTCGGCTGAGTTCTGCGTCGGCCACGGTCTTGACCGTGTTGGCACGGGCCTGCGCCGCCTTGGCGGTGGCCTCCTCGGCAGCGGCCTGGAGGTACATGGCATTCGGATCTTGCGGCTTGCCTTGCATCTCGGCCATGAGTTCTTGGGCCTCGTCATCGGTCGGCTCGACCACGCCCATGCGCAGCAGCTTCTTGCGGAAGTAGGCATTGGCATCGCCGACGCCCTCGCCCTCCATGTTCATCATTGCCATGGCCGTGATAACTTGGGCTGTCTCTGGGTCTTGAGTGATCGAGAGCATGCCGGTCAGCGCCCTGACGGTCGCCTGGCGCTTGCTCGAGCTGGACGGGCCGACGTCTGCGATCACATCAAAGGTGGCGCTGGACAAGTCGTTTTGCATGACCACCTCTCCGGTCTCCTGGTCAATGCTCGGCTGCATCAGCTCGACCATGCCAGCCTCGCCAGTGGCCGCCACCGTCTTCATCTTGCGCTTTTCTTCGGTGTAGATGTCACGGGCCATCGAGAGCCAAATCTCGCCGCAGCGCTTCATGCCTTTGGCAAAGTTGCTCATGTAGATGTAGGCCTGGCCATCGACTCGGGCCTGGATCATCTCGACGGCCTTGCCAGAGATGTTGCTCACCATCTTGTCAGCGCCTTGCTGATTGCCCAAGATGTCCTGCATGTCAGTTTCGGTGATCTGCAGGAGCGCGGCCATCGCAGGCGGGATTTGTGGGCTTTTGGTGTAGGCCACGGGACCGCTGACGGCCTGGTTGCCGTTCTGGTCCGTGATCGGGTTGATCAGCAGGTACGGGTAGTCCTTGATGTTATCCTCGGACCACATGACCTGATGGCCAGCCACCTGCTCAGGCGTGAGGATCGGCTTCTCGACGCTGGACAGTGCGCTGATCTCGCCCAGCTTGCTGAGCTGCATGTTTTTGAGGCGCTGCGCGTCTTTGGCAAGACGCACGTGGCCCATGCAGCGTTCTACGTTATCGACAAACCACCGCTTGCCGTACACCACGACGATCGGAATGCAGTTGCCTGCAATGTAGCCAGCGTCCTCAAGCACTCGGCCACCGGACATGACGTACTTGCGCACGCGCTTGCGCTTGACCTTCTTCTGGCGCACCTCGCGGGTGCCGATGGCGGCCAGCGTGTCTTCGAGTTTCTCATCGGCTGCGAAGTCAGCCTGGCTGTAACGCTCCTCAGTGCCGTCGATGGCCTGGAAGATGCGGATGGTCTCGGTCTTTTCCTCGACCTTGTAGTACTCGGCAACGTAGACCACATCGGGGGTGCACCAGTCAAACTCGTACTGATGAATGATCTTTGGCCAGTCGGTCGGATCGTCGCCCCAGGTGTCCTTGTAGGCCTGGCGGGTCATGCTGGTGACGACAAAGCAGAACTTGGCGTCTGACTTGTCCTGGCGCTTGGCACCGAGGTCGAAGAACACCGAGCTGTCAGCGTCGAAGATCGGCTCGATGCGGATGCGCTGCCGGTCGTCTTCTGGGTCTTCCTCGTCCTCGTAGACGGTGCGCAGACGCCAGGCTCCGATGCCACCGCCGACTGCCTCCTCGAAGGCGTTGTCGTAGGCCTCGTCGGCCACGGAGGCCTGCTCGTCGGCACGGTAAAGACCGTCGCATACCTCGGCCAGACGGTCGTTCTCGGTGCCATCCTTGGACACAAAGTCCACCGTGATCCGGTTGTTGCGGTACTCGTTGACCACTCGGATCACGGCCAGCATGATCTTGTTGACCTCAAACTTCGGCTTGTTTTCGTACTGGTCCCAGAGTGGGCCTTCCCACTGGCTGCCTGCCAGGCTGTAGAAGCGCCGGTCCTGCAAGCACTGCAGGCGCTCGTCGCGCAGTGCGCTCTGAACGTCATCGAACTGCGCCAAGGCTTCTGTGTGAAGGTTGGCAAGGCGCTGGTCGTTAGAGATTCTGGCCATAATTAGTTCCTAAATTTGTGCGATTGTCTCACCACTTCTTTACGTTTGGCAAAGGCGTGAAGACGGCAGGCTTGGCCGCACTGGACCGCCGCACCGCCTCGCAGGCGTATCGCAAGGCGTCGATGACGTGGTTTTTCTTGTCCTCCAGGATCGGCAGAATCTTACCTGTCAGTGGGTCTTGCTTATAACTGTAAAGCGTGAGTTCATCAATGGTGTGGATGCAGCGTGGGTGCACCACGATGTCGTAGTTCTTCAGAAACTCGATGCCTTCCTCGACCGACTTCGGGCCTTTGACCGCCGTCATGATCTTGGGAAAGCCGTTCTTCTTCATGTGGCTGATGGTCTCTGGCCTGGCTGAGTCGGCCACGATGGGCCACTTCTCGGACTCTGGCACGGTCATGAACAGCTCGGGCGTGTTCACGATCTCGCATCCCACCATGTAGGCTTCGTAGTCGATGTAGAGGGTGCGGCCAATGATGTGGCAGCGCACCAGCACGGTCGGATCGATGGCAAATCCCCAGTCAGCGCCGAGTCTGTGAATCGCATCTGCGGAAGCCTCAAAGTCTTCAATCCGCCAATTCTTGAACACGCGAGAACTGCTGTTCTGAACGTATCCGCCTCGCCAAACGTGGGCATATTTGTCAGGGTCGCGGCCTCTGTCGTATTCCATCTCGGCCCGCAACACGTCCGGGAACCAAGGATTGTCTGAGTAGTTGACCTCAATGATTTTGGCACTCGGTGGTGGATTCTCGCCACGCAACAATGAATCTACTGGGTCGGTAGCCTGTGACGGGTTCCAGGTAAACCAGAGTTCAGAGCCAGGCTTGCGGATTGTTGGGCGCAATAGATCAAGGCTTCGTTGTGAGAGGCTCTGTGCTTCTTCGACCCAGGCGCAATCGTAGCCCTCAAGCGACTTAATCGAGTCAGCAGTGTGATTCTGCATCCCCTGGAAGATGATCATCCCATCGCCGCGCTTTGACTTGATGACAGCTTCCTGAACCTCAAAGTA
>Ga0075473_10000462_pt1 | contig 16823 bp, 20 predicted proteins | sample DEB19_08_DNA_FD_76340 | JGI IMG/M metagenome (GOLD analysis project Ga0075473, IMG submission 76340) | Aqueous microbial communities from the Delaware River and Bay under freshwater to marine salinity gradient to study organic matter... | ecosystem: Environmental > Aquatic > Marine > Coastal ... | reverse complement strand
TACAAAGTAACTATCAATGCCACCATACCAACTACAGAAGTTACCACCTATAATAGGCATTTGATTGTTTTGACGGGGTACATCTTTAACAACATCTTCAATCATAAGAGACTGAAGATTAAATGTAGGTTTCTTAAATAGACCTTTGAAGTATGGAATATCACTTTTATTGTGAACCAATAAGAAATCCATCTCACTTAGGAAATTTATATAATTAACTTGGTCTGCGTATTTATAATCTTGATAATACCAAGCTGGACCTTCTTGCATCACTGCTACTTTTTTACCAATAGATTTACAAATATCTAGTACTTGGTTTGTATCAATGATCTCCAACTTCTTAGGTAAGATTATAATAGTTAGATCATACGTGGGTACTTTATTTTTACAAATATAATCAAAAGATAGATGATCTGCATTTAAAGCAATTTGCCATGCAAATTCGGTTCTACAATTTGGGAAGTTACGAGGAATCTTTCCAACGTGACCATTTTGGCTAATAAAACAAATATTCATACTTCGATACAAATTACTCCTTCCCAATCATACAATGGTCTAGTGAATTTTTCTTCATCTGAATGACCGATTTTTACGATTGGTTTGATCACGTTATTATCAAAAAGATCATTTAGTGAGTTAATAATTTCTGGATAAGCTCCAACGTCGTCAAAGATGAAGTACTTCTTACCGTCTGATTTTAACTTTAAGGCGTTATATACATCCATTTGGACGGCATCATAGGTATGGAGAGCATCCACCATAATTACATCGGCAGTATCAACAGGAAGCCCGTATTTATATACATCTTGGCCAAAGAACTTCACATTTGTTCTACCATTACGTTTACAAAATTCATCTGCTTTATCAAATTCCTTTTCATTGATACCATATACTTGTTTAAATAGATAACTAAAGATAAAGGTGGTATAACCAAGATTGGATCCAATTTCCAAAGCGGTTTTGTTTTTGAACTCAGGTTTATCAAAAAATGAATAAACATCACGTTTAAACTTCTTGGAAGTAGTAGTTTTATGTTCAAACTTATCCGGCACTAAATTTAGGATTTCATCTATAGTCATACGTTTTTAATTTTATCAAATACATCACTAAAGGTAAAGAATTTATTTTGTGAGTTAATTATATTGTGAAGATTGAATTTTGAGTGTTGATCCAATATGTTTGACCACTTACCTTTTTTATCACCACAAAATCCTCTTGGGTTATCTTCATTCAATATGTATAGTCTTTTGTTTGGATGTCTTCTGGCATGAACCTTTAATAGATTCTTAACAACGATCTGAATGAACTTGTCTCCCATGATCTGTTTGGCAATAACACCAATACTAGAATCATCTCCGTATAATAGTAAACTATGTGGTAGATTCACACCAGACTTGATTAAGTCAGAAGAAAGTACCAAACAACTACCATCTATCTTGGGCTGTGATAAAGTAAGAATGTCGAAATTAGTTGTTTTTGAATTAACCGCATTCATTTCCTCAATTGTCAATTGGGACTTGGCATAGTTCTTATTATTTACTTGATCGGGTGTATCAATAAATTTAACATTTTCATAATCAACATGTTCTGTAGCACGCCATGAATCGTCCCACATTTTACGATCCGCGAAGCTAATTAAATACTTGTGAATATTTGCATTAGAACCATATTGTGCAATACTTTCGATTGCTGCAAATGCTTCTTTTGGAAAGAAGCTATCGGTTTCACCCCACATTATATAATCAACTCTGGTACAATAATTGTAGTTTAGATCTCTTCTATAATCAGCTACATTGTAAATAGGGTCGTTGTCAGTCTTTAACACAACCATGATGTTTCGTTCTGGTATATCAATATCTTTAAGTTTTTGTATACCATCATAGAACTTATCATACAATTGATGTAAATTGATTTTAGACGTATCTATTTTTTCAAAATATTGTGATGTGTTAAAACAAAACTGAAGATGTATGTTTTCTTTATTTTCGACTGGTTCAATTAAATTAATAAGGCCATCGATGAATTCTTTATACATCTCTATCTCATAGAACATGACATGAGTACCAATAACATATTTCTTTGATAATTTCATTAGGTTAAAATATTCTTAATTACGTGGTTTACAATATAATTGTCAGACGATTTATGATAAAATACTTCTCGTTGATTATTCAATAAATTTATTGAGTGATCATAATTTGATAGTGCAAAATCTACCACATCTTTTAAATCAGAAAAATCATTTTTACAATTTAAGGTAAAATCCTCTCCGTAAATAAAAGGAGTACTCTTTACACACTCAATATTTGGTTTTATAGTTGGAGTACCAGCAACAATACATTCAACTTCTCTGATATTTACTTCACCATATCCAAATGGAGATATACACAACTTACTATCATATAAAGCTTGCATATATTTTGGCTTATCTAACTTTCCAGTAACCTCGGTAGTAATAACATTACAATTGAGTTTCTTTACTTCTTCAAATAGTTTTCTACGAGGACCATTGTAATATTCATCGACTCTGTTACCATGTTCATAATTTTCTCCACATAATCCAATCAATACTGCAACATCATACTTTTTGTTTTTATTGATCTTGGCAAACTCCAATTTATTACCAAATGTATTTAACCAGTTTGTTCCACTATGAACCAATCTTTCGTTTAATAATGATAGATCTGTAGTTGATACACTATATCCATTGTCACTTTCACCCCAGAACCATCTACCATTTGGAAACTTCTTGGTGTAGGTAGAATAATCTTTTAATACTACGTTCTTTGCTAGTTTAAAGCCTGGTATTTTACTGAAAACATCCCAAACACCCATCAATGATGATGAATCTTGTCCGTCAAACAAAACATAGGGTGCATCTAATTTTTCTAGAAATGAACACCCCTTATCAACTGATTCTTGAAGAGATACTTTTTTATCTACAACAGATGCTTGTCCTACCCAATATAGATCTGGGTTTTCCATGACAAATTCAATACCATATTCATTGAAGGTTTGTATTGCACTTAGATATGGTCTAAATGTTGTTTCGTTACGATGCTTTTCTAGTTCTAATATTTGAATTTTCACTTTTCAATACAAATTACACCTTCATAGTCTGATAGTGGAGATGTAAATTGTTGGGTTGGTCCGTAACCAACGTATTTTACAAGTTCTATCTTGTTTGTACTAATTAGGTGGTTTATTGCCTGTTTAACTGGGGCACAAATGCCATAGTCATCATAGATAATATATTTCTTATAATCCGATTGTACATTATTTAAACAATTAAGGGTATCTTTAATTACCGCATCATATTCGTGTAATGCGTCAATAAAAAATACATCACCCTTTTGTATAGGAAGCGGTCCACTATAAAGATCATGGCAAACGAATCGTATGTTGTTTATTCCGTCAACAAATTTTTTTGCACTATTAATTCTACCCTCACTTATTTCAAATCCAACAACTTGTTTGAATAAGTGACTCATTAGGTAAGATGAATGACCTCCATATACTCCCAACTCTACACAAACACGATCTTTAAATTCTGGTTTATTAAAAAATTCATATATGTCAGATTTAAACTTTCTGGATGTAGTATTTCTACACTCAAATTTATCTGGGATCTTATCTAATATTTCGGTCAATGTTTTCATACTTTTTCAATCAATACTTGCCATTCTTTGATTAATAGGTTGTACTTACCTTTATAACACTCCAAGAATGCTTCGATACCATATCTACACTTACCCCACCCATAGTCATCAAATAACATAAAACCTCCACTCTTGAGTAGTTCAAAACTAATTGCGGATTCATACATTACATAATCTGGATCGTGACATCCATCTAGGTAAATAAAATCAAATGTGTTCTTAGGACTATCCTTGACAAATTTTGAATTTAATGTACCACCATACAACTTACGGAAAAATTCCTTGGAATCGATGACATAAAATTCACACTTGTTTTTATCAATATAAGGTTGAAGATTTTGGGTTAACGTTAACGATAAAGAATCTCCAAAGTCGAATGATAGGTCTCCTTTTTTGTACTTACGTTCGTCTTCTATATCAACAGTGATGATTCTTGAATTTGGTTGAGTTAAAACATTTTCCAACATCCATACGGAAGATCTACCATGACCAGTACCAATTTCTAGAAACAATAAGTTATCTTGATCTAGAAAACGTGTAAAGTAACTACTCCAAACTGGAATATTTAGGGTAAAATCATCCTTTGGGCTAAAGAAATGATCTGGATATGTGTAATAATCGTGCTTTGTAAAGTCTCCGTATTTGGCTCTTAGTTCTTTATTTGTCATATTATTTATAAAACTGCTGTTATATCGGTTGCTGAGGTTTTTTTAATTGTATATCCTCTCATTAAAAGGAAAAAAATAAATTCGTTTAAGTTATGGGATATATATCTTTCATATCCATCCCAATGTGTAAATTCAAATTTAATATTTTTTATTATATAATAATTTAAATCTAAAGTTGATAGTATTTCTTTATCACAACCCTCGGCATCCACAATAAGATAGTCAACCACTCTTAATTTAAAAAAATTTAACAAAGCTTCAGCCGTTGTGTTTAAAACTCTAATAGTGTTGCACTTTTGATTATTCAATTGATGCATGTATATGCTCGAATGTCCAGATAAGTTTACGCCATCCGGAATATATAAATCTAGATATTTATCTAATTTATTGCTTATTGATGAACATACAAAATGTAAGTCTATGTCAAAATCTATATCTTTATCAGAAAGATATTTTTCAAAGTTATCATAACACATTTTTAATACGGACTCGTTTGCATCAACAAATATACATTTGCTAATTTTTTGTTCGTAGATTGTTTTGAAAACATGTTCGTCTCCAATATTACATCCTATTTGGACCAAACTTTTCATTTCACATTATAACCTCTATTTTCATCTTCTGTAAACAACTTATTGTAATTCAAATTGGTTTGACGTTGTTTTTCAATAGTCTTTTCATGTACAATTGCGTAATCCTTTTGTGGTGGTACAAATGTATATGATTTAAATCCCTCAACCTTTTCGTGTAAACGACGTTGATATCTGATATAAGGGAGGTTTCTATAGATGCGGGATTGGTAATCTGGGAAATTGATCATACCATCGGTATAATTCCATCCCCACTGCATAACATCTTGTTGGGTAACACCAATGAAATAATTTAGTCTTGGCAACCAAAGTACTTCGTTATCAGCATTAGATTCCAATACCGCATCTATATTTTCTAAAAGGAGGTCTGTTGGATATTCATCTCCATCAAGCTGAAATATCCAATTACCTTTGCATTGTTCAATACCATAGTTTTTATGTGCGCCATAGTTACGATCTAGTTTGTGTTGATGGAATTTGACCTGTTCTTTATATTTTTGTATAATGTCCAGAGTTTCTGGATTATCTGAATAATCATCAAGAAGAACAATCTCATGGTTATCCTTTCTATTTTGTACCAGCTTAGATAATAATTTCTCTAAGCTAGAAGTCTCATTATGACAAGTTACTAGATATGACAAAAACATATTATTGCATCTTTAATTTTGGCAAAGTCAACTTTTCAGTAGCATTTGCGATTGAACTACCAACCGATTTTAACTTAGGTAAAACAAACTTATTTTCTGTAGCAAACTCTGGTACATACTTGTCCAACAAAGTCCATAGTTTCTTGTCCATAGCTTCCAAACTAAACTTCTCAGCATTCTCAGCACGTAGATATTCAGCCTTTTGAATAAGTTTTTCGTTGTTTCTATTTTGATAGATATACTTCAACTTATCTTCTGCTAGACTATATGATACCTTGAACCATTTGCTTTCCTTGATAATCCAATCATTTACTGACTTTTTATCAACATCAACCAATGTGCCTGGTAGTAGATTTGCATTTGTTGGATTTAAATAGTCTAAATGACCACTCCAGTTTGGAGCCAACAATGGTTTACCACTTAGGGTAGACAACAACATTGGATGGCCAAATCCTTCACCATGAGTAAATGATACATGACTGATCACCTTTGGATGATTTAACAAACTATTCATCTCAACATCATTCAACTCACCATGAATTAGATATACATTTGGAGAATTATCACTTACACTATTACGAATCTTGTTGATTCGATCCAAGATCTCAAATCGATCAACCGTTGAGTAGCCAGCACCATTTGTCTTTAAAATCAAACAAGGTCTATTGTTTGGATCAAAGTTCTTGAATGCGTTGCAGAATGTCTTGATAAGATTTCCAATATCTTTACGATCATTGTATAGACCTGGATGAGTCCATTGACCAACAAACAAAAATCCATGCTTTTCTGGAATCTTTGATAGTACTGAGTCAATCGTTTCTTCAATAACATCAGTCTTCTTATAGATTTCTGTGTTAGCACCCCAGAAACAAACTTCAAGAGGTTTGGTTACTTCAATAACTTCTTCTTGACCATTTTGATGCTTCTTCTTGTACTTGGTATCTTGAAACACCTTCTTAACGTGATTTGATAGACCAATAGTTAAATCCATACGATTTACACCTTCAATCCACTCACCCGCACAAGCGGTTGTTTCAATACCGGCGGTCATACCAATATTATACTTACCAACCTTTTGGAATTCATTTGGAATAGTAACCTGAATAAACAACTCTGGTTGCTTATCCAAACCTTTTTGTAGGAACTTGGAGAATAACAATTGATCTGAAGGATCTTTCAATTCTTCAATGAATCTCTTTGTTTGACAATTACCCCAACGTGTTGGTAGAATTCTTACGTCATATTTGTCTTGACGAACTAGACTCTTGGCAATTGTAGTTGCCCAATCTCCATAACCACTACGATTAAAGACTGGACCTTGAATTACGCATACTGGTTTACTCATATTATTGTAAGTTCCTTTCTTTCATTATCTCCACATATTTCTTTGGTACTTGATTGGTACCACCTAATTTATTATAAATTGCTTCCATAGTTACCATTTGTTTACTAGCATCTTCGGCCTTTGGACCCTTCTTGGTATCGGTACTACCAAAACCACCTTCACCTCTATTAGTAGAATCCAATTCATTTACCAACTCAAACTTTACATTTTCAACATGTGTTACTTTGAGTTGACAAATCTTATCACCCTTGTTATAGAGTTTAGTGAAGTTAACATATCCTTCCAATGTTTTATCAATTCTAACCAGATAATCTTCTGGTTGCCAAATATACTTGAAACGAAGCAATACTTCACCACGATAATCTGCGTCAATCAATCCAATACTATTGGCTAGTACCAAATTATACTTACTAACACTACTACGAGGAAATGCTAGAACGTCATAATCCAAATCGTTATAACCAAAGTTACTGAACTCTCTTTCTTTTTGTACAGCCAACTTAAGATTGGTTTTATATTGAATATAATCAATACGTTTGTATGATCCATTTTCATATTTTTCACCAACTATTTCTGGATCACTGGTTGCGATCACATCAAAACCAGTAGCACGATCTGTACCTTTCTTGGGTAGATTATCTACTTCTTGATAGTCTTCGTTTTTTAATACTTGAATTTTCATAGTGCTGCGATTTCTTTCTTGATCTTATCAACATCAACTTTATGTAAATCAAAACCTAGAGCATTATCTGGCAATGATTTTGTATCATAACCATTGAATGTGAATACGTCAAACTTATTAACTGGTTTGAAATTATCCAATGTATAATCCATAGCCTTAATAAATTGATCGCACATGTTCTTGGCGTTAATACCGCCTTCATTCATAGCCCATCTACGGCCTTCTTTACCACATTCTTCACGTTTGGCTGAACCTGCCAAGTACCAGTACATGATTGCATCTGCAATATCACTATAATTGGTTAGATCGTCCAAGATATATGGGGTTGGAGGACTACCCTGCATATTATGTACCTTGGTCCAAACTGGCTTAGACCACTTTCCATGATTTTTGTATCTGCCTGTACAATTTGTACCAAAGTCACGATCAAATTGAATTGGGTTACCATTGTCATCAGTGATGCCTAGTTGGTCTTGTAGACCACCAGTGACAGTTGCGATAACAGGAGTTTCACACATCAATGACTCTGCGATACTTAGACCAAATCCTTCATTTGAACTTACGTTTGCTACAACGTCACAGATGTTGTAAAAAGCTACCATTTCTTCTGGAGTCTTTCTGGTATCATCAAAAATAACATTACACTCTGGTGCGATAGCTTTTGTAGTAGCTGGTAGATCGGTACCTGCTTCACAAACTTCATCGGTGTGAAGTAACAATGCACATTTATCAGCTTCTTCTTTGGTTAGACTAGAACAAAAGGCTTTGAATGCTAGAATCAAATTGGCAGGATGTTTACGATGAGCATTTCTGCTGTTGAATCCAACCACAAAGCTATATTCCTTATCCTTGAAGTATTCTTTTTTTAACTTGACAATATTTGGATTTTTATTGTCCAGAACTTTGAATTCGTCACTATTGATACCATGTGGTACTAAGTGTAGTAGATGTTTTCCATTGACTGGCATATTATACGTTCTCCTTCTTTATAATGTTTCCATTGCTATCAAAATCACCATAGATGCTGGTACAATTTTCTGGTCCGAGTACCCACTTGTTGATATTATCCGTTTGTCTACTGATTGCAAACAATGCGTCACAACACTTGTAGAATGGTTTGTTCCACATAGGATATGGTAGATCATCCCAAATATCTAGATATGTTAGTGGAATCTTGCTACGAATTTGATGTTCGATGTTATACAACCATCCCCAAAAACGAGGATCAGTAAAGTGCATAATAGCATCTGGATTTTCGTGAGCAATAAGTTGAAACAACAATTCTTCGTTACCATAACCATCAGCTGGGTATAGTTTTAGATAGTTATCATTTCTACCATTTAGTTTATCGCATGCTTCTTTCATGTCGATAACTTTACCCTGTTCTGGGTGTTTGATTGCTCCTGCGATTTGAACCCAATCGTAGTGGTGAAGTGTACCTAAAACTAATTCTCTGCTCATGGTTGCAACACCACTATGCATTCTTAGATCGTCACTTAATAATAGTATCTTTTTTTTCTTCATTGTTTATCCTTGGGATTTGAAAGTTGAAATGGTCTGTTGAAGCTTAACTTCTGTACAACACTTTCACTGATTGCATTTCTAAACGCAGCGTCGTCAACATATCTTTCCAAACACTTATTTACAAAATCTTGGAAAGATATTTTGCTTCTTACGTTTATTTCCTTGAATTGTGAGTACAATTCATTGTCTAGCTTTACTGTTGTAACAAATTGATCCATAACATATTTACGTATATACATATGTAAATATGTACAAATGTACTATTTTTATTTGCTAGCTTTACCATCACATAATTTTTTGTAATGGGTACAATATTTGCAGTTCTTTTTTCCGTTACCTGGAATCTTGATATATTGGTTTTCAACATTATAAGTGCCGTCTTCTTTGAAACCGTGATTCAAGAATTCGATGAAGTTATTGATGGATTCCTTGATTGATGTAGGGCCTGATGCGGGTTTGAATATTTGAATTCGACTTTGTGGAAAAGCTACATTTTCGTATAGTTTACGTTTAACGATGAAGAATTCTACGTCAATACTATTAAGTGGAACATTAAACTTCTTGCTATAAACTGATTTATATAGATGAAGCTGAGCAATTTTGCTTTCATCTTCTTTCATATATTGATTCCAACCATTACCGCTGGTTTTGAAGTCAATAATTCTATACAGCTCTTTATCTTTTTCTTTTAGAATGATGTCTACGAATCCAACGAAGTTTACGTTATTTTTGATAGGAATCTCCAATGGAATTTCAATACCAACCAATTCGTAATCTTTAGTTGGAAAGTATTTGAGTCTATTGGCTGACTTACAAAAAGCGTCAATAATATCGTGACCATCAAAAACGAATTCGGTGAAATCATCTTCTTTCACATCTTTTACCTTTTTGATTTCTTCGTTGAACTTGTCCAAGAATAACTTCTTTACATCCATAGAATCAGCAATACCAACTCCTTCATTGTAAAGTGCAGTCAAATATGTTTGAAATGCATGATGAATTGCGGTACCAAACGTGGTGTGGATGCTATCCTCCTTGATACGTAAGTTCTTTGCGTAGTCTAGGTACCATTTATGTGGGCATTTCAAATAAGTTGAATACTGACTGAAACTAACCCGATTCTTTTTTATTTCTTGTACATCCATAGATTCCATAGTATACCATAAGTTACGTTCGTCAATTTATAACAACTATTTATTAGCATATGAAAAAAGTATTATTAATTTTATTAAGTTCGTTATCTTTACTAGCAAACAATGTGATGTTGTATGATTACAATGGTCGTGTAGAAGTTACAGAGGTCATTGATAATAAATTACGTGACAATGCATATTCTGCCGGATCAACCTTTTCTTTAACTAATGGCTTGAGTATAAAAACAGAAACCAATGGTGTTGTTAGTTATATGACACCACATCGTATTGCATTTGCACAATCCGAGAATAGTTCTGTATATTTCAATGGTGATGTAGTTACATATGTTGATTTTAATGTACCACACATAGTTAAAATCAAGGACGCATCATTTAGTTTTTCATTATTGGGCCAGTTGTATGTAGTATCTGAATCCGACAAGTCAAATACTATTGGTACTGGTGTTGCTAATATCTCATATGACAAGGCAAAGTTATTTATTAAGGCTGGCGAAAAGTATGCACATGTATATGTTTTAGAGGGTAAAGTTATTGTATATGATAATAAATCAAAGAAGAAGAAAGAATTAAAAGATGGGGATTATTTAGTTATTACCCCACAAGTAAGTTTGAGTCCAAGAGAAGCTACTATTAGTTCATCTGGTAATAGTTTTAGTGTTAAAGAAGTAGAAGATGAAGAAAAGCAAGTACACACCAAAGAAATTGAAATTTTACAACGTAAGTTGAAAGATACTATATTTGTGGATTACAAACAAAACATATTTGGTGTTAAGTTAGGGTTGCCATAATAAATTTTATTTTTTATATGATAAAATTAATTGTTTTTGATTTGGATGGTGTGTTGGTAGAGACGAAACAACTTCATTATGAAGCTTTTAATAAATCACTACGGGATGTGAATCCAAAGTATGAAATAACATTAGATGAACACCTATCTAAGTATGATGGATTAAGTACTCGTAAAAAATTAAATTTGTTAGGTCGCGAGAAGGGATTAAGTGAATTGGAATTTGAAAGTATATGGTGACGAAAACAATTATATACTTCACAAATGTTACGTCAATTAAAACCCGATAATAGAATTATTGATGTACTTAGTAAATTAAAAAATGATGGATATACAATTGTAGTTGCAAGTAATAGTATTCGTGAAAGTGTTAAAATAACACTATTAAAGTTGGGGGTTTTAGAACATGTTGATTTTTATCTATCAAATGAAGATGTTAAACATCCAAAACCACATCCCGAAATTTATTTAAGATCAATGATTGGATCGTCATCTTCTCCAAAAGAAACTCTTATTATAGAGGATAGTGTTATTGGTAGAAAAGCGGCAAATGAAAGTGGTGCTTATTTGATGGGCATCAATAATACAAGTGATGTTATATATGAAAATATAATAAACTATATAAACTCTATAAATTCTAGTTATAGAAAACCAAAATGGCAAGGAGGGAAAATGAATGTTTTAATACCGATGGCAGGAGCAGGTAGTCGATTTGAAAAGGCTGGATATACGTTTCCAAAACCATTAATTGATGTACGTGGGAAACCAATGATTCAGTGGGTAGTTGATAATTTAAATGTTGAATCTAAATACATTTTTATTGTACAAAAGAGTCATTATGAAAAATATAACTTAAAAGAAACGCTTAGTAATTTTTGTCCAAATAACGAAATTGTACAAATCGATGGTATAACTGAGGGAGCGGCGTGTACTACCCTACTAGCTAAACAATATATTGATAATGATGAACCATTAATTATTGCTAATAGCGATCAATTTGTAGAATGGAATAGTGACGAATTTATATATTCTTGCAGTGCTAGTGATTTAGATGCAAATATTTTAACATTCAATTCGACACATCCTAAGTGGAGTTATGTTAAATTAAACAACTTAGGTTATGTCACTGAAGTTGCTGAAAAGAAACCTATTAGCGACATTGCAACTGTAGGAATTTATTATTGGCGTAAAGGTAGTGATTATGTAAAATACGCAAATCAGATGATTAATAAGAATATTCGTGTTAATAATGAGTTTTATGTATGCCCGGTGTTTAACGAAGCTATACAGGATGGTAAGAAAGTAAGAACTTACAATATTGATAGAATGTGGGGATTAGGAACACCAGAAGATTTGGAATATTTTTATAAAAATTATAAATGAAAACACTATTAAGGTTGCCATAATCCTATACCACCATAGTGTTCTCTTTCTATTCCCATTCTGTAATCTGCGGTTGATCGTTGACAGATTATTTCTGTCTTACTTCCGTAGTTTAAATCTCTCCAAAACGCATCTACTTGTATATTGGCTGCCTGTTTAAATACATGATTTGAATCAATATCGTGAAATCCAATATATCCTCTTGGGCTTAATAGATTTTTATATAGTTCAAAATCACGTTGTACACCTTCGTATGTATGGTCACCATCGATAAATATAAAGTCGTATGAATCACATACATTTTTAACGCGTTGATATGTTTCTTCCAGATGTGAATCAGCTTTTATAAAAGTAAAATCTTCATTGTACATGTACAGATGAATATTAAAATGATATGATTCTTCTATATCAACTCCAACTTTTTTTCCAGTAGATAATTTGTTAAACATATAAAATGTTCCACCTTTACATCCAATTTCAAGAATATTGTTGGGTTTAAATGAGTGAAGAAAGTAAGACAAAAATGTAAACTCTTCTTTTACTTGTTGAATATAATTTTTGTTAATGATTACAGGACTTAAACAATGATCTACAAGATTTTTAACTTCGTCATTTTTCATATAACTCTTTCTGATATATATAGACGTTATGACGATAGATCAACTAAAATCTTTAAATGATGATGAATTGGCAATGTTATGGTTTTGTATAAATAAAGTTCAACCACCTATATTAAAAGGAATAGAATTAGAACCAGTGTTATTTACTTCGATAAATCATAAAAAGTTGATGGATCGATTGATGCAATGCAAAGTTCACGTTAAAGCCGATTATCAGAAAATTTATGATGGACTTTATGGCAAGCTTAGTGTAAGATAGGTTGGTATGTATCAGAATATTTACTTCGATAAAAAGACAAACACCTGTCATCTGTGGGATGATAAGAAGGGTTATACAAATTTCGTATTTAGGCCATACGCTTATCGCAAGCGTAAGGGTGGTAAGTACAAGAGTATCTTTAATGATGAATTGGAAAAGGTTTATAGCTTTAACCCAAGAGATCCATCATTGTTTGAATCAGATGTTCCAATTGAGACCAGAATTCTAATTGATGCGTATGAAGATACCGACGATTTATCCGAAGGTCATCGTGTGATGTATCTGGACATTGAGGTTAGTACTGAAGGTGGATTTCCAAACGTAGATGAAGCTGATAAAGAAATTACAGCTATTGCTATCTATGATAGTGTTCTTGCGAAGTATACAGCTTTCATCTTGGATAGAGAAAACAAGTTGCAAGACTTTTCTCAAAATGATGTGGACGTTCTTAGTTTTACAACTGAGGAAAGTCTGTTATCACACTTTATTACCAAGTGGGAAGAGATCCAGCCAACTATCGTTACTGGTTGGAATAGTGATGAATTCGATATGCCATATCTATATCGACGCATGAAAAACATAATTGGTAACTCACAAGCTAAACGCATGAGTCCAATCGGTGTGGCTTATATCAATGATTGGAGTAAGAAGCTTGTTATTGCTGGAGTTACTCATATCGATTACATGGATCTGTACAAGAAACTCAACATTAAACAAGAAGCTAGTTATGCGTTGGGTGCTATTGGTAAAAAGGTCGTTGGTATGGAAAAGATTACTTATCGTGGTAGTCTTGATGATTTGTACAAGGCAGATATCAACAAGTATGTTGAGTACAACTTGAACGACGTTAAAATTATTGTAGCTTTGGAAAAGAAGAAACAATTCATTGAATTGGCTAGGGCTATTTGTCACAAGGGCCATGTACCATATGATTGTTATCCAAAGAGTTCACGATTCATCGAAGGTGCTATTCTTATGTATCTACGTCGTAAAGGACAAGTGGCTAAGAACAAACCTGTAGATGGTAATGAAGAATATGAAAGTCAAAAAGAAGATGGTGAAGAGGGATTTGAAGGTGCATATGTTAAATCTCCTATTCCTGGTCGTTACGAGTGGGTGTTTGATTTGGATCTTACATCAATGTATCCGAATATCATCATCAGTCTTAACATCAGTCCAGAGACTAAAGTAGCTGTTATTGATAAAATCGAATTTGATGAATCATTTTTAGAAGAAAGAAAAAATGAGTTGATTGAGGATTATAACAACTTGAGTGATAGTACTCAGAAAAATACTCCGTTAGATAGTTATATTGAACAACGTTTGTATCATTATAATGCAAAGATGTTTACGCAAAATCGTATATCCAAGTATTATATTGGTGGTAGTGTATATTCAAACGATGAATTTAAAAAATTGGTGAGTGAATCAAGTTTGAGTATTGCTAGTAATGGTGTATTGTATCACAAAGATATTGATGGAGTTATTCCAGAAATTCTAGTGAAGTGGTTCGATGAACGTAAAGAAATGCGTAAATTGGCGAAGAAACATGCGGATTTAAAAGAATGGGAAATATATGAATTTTATGAACAACGTCAAAAAGTACAAAAGGTTCTACTTAATTCAATCTATGGTGTATTGGGTCTACCGATCTTTAGATTTTATGACAAGGACAATGCGAGCGCTGTTACCATAACTGGTCAAGATATTATTAAGACGGCTAATAAAGCAATTAATCAATACTACAAACGTGTACTAGAAGAAGATGAAAATAATGATCATGTTATTTACGTTGATACCGACTCTTGTTTTGCTAGCGCTCTACCTATCATTCAAAAGACAATGCCGAATATTGATCTCGACGATGAAAAAGCGATGACCGAGGCTATCTTGAAGGTTTGTGGTGAGGCTCAATCACATGTCAACAAAACTTTTGATATCATGGCAGATCGTATGTTTAATATTCAAAAACATCGATTTGATGCAAAACAAGAAGTTATTGCCAAGACTGGTTTCTGGTTGGCTAAGAAACGTTATGCTCAGTTTATCATCAACAAAGGTGGTATTGAATGTGATGAAATGGAAGTAAAGGGTATTGACGTAGTTCGTACATCATTCCCAATTCAGTTTCGTAAGTTCATGGAAAAGTTCTTGGATGATATCTTGAGAAAAACTGAGAAGGATGTTATTGATAAAAATATATTGAATTTCTTGGAAAATAATTTAATTAATTCTCCTGTTATTGAAATAGCAAAGAATACCAGTGTTAAGTTCAAGAGTGGTGGAGAAACAAAGACGGATTATAATCCAAAGACTCGCAATAAGTTCAAGTATATCAAAGGTACAACTGCACAAGGAAAAGCTGCTTTGTTTTATAATGATCTATTGAAACATTGGGATCTTGATAAAATTGTTCCTCCGATTTTCCATGGACAAAAAATCAAATGGGTGTATCTTAAACAAAATGAATTTGGATGTGAATGTATTGCTATGAAGGCGGATGGTACAGATCCAGACAAAATCATGGAGTTTATTAACGTTTATGTAGATAGAAATGCTATGTACGAACAAGAACTAAAAGGCAAGCTCTTGGATTTTTACAACATATTGAATTGGTCATACCCAAGTCAATCTGACTCTACATTGGGAGAGTTTTTTAGTTTTTAAATTATTATGAAAAAATACGAAGATTTATTAAAGATTCCAATATCAAGTGGAAGGTTTCCTTTATATACAAAGGATTCAACATTGATTGCCAAGAAATATCAACGTATAGTAATTGGCCAACGCGGTCCATATGTTGAATTTAGCAAAGATGACATAAACTTAAATCAGTTATATATACCAAAAAATCAATTATATAGATTATCAGACCCTAAGATCTATTATGTAGAGTTTAGAACAAATGATAAATCAAATGTTAAAGTATATTATCAAATGAGAAGTGTGGCATATGCTGACTATAGAATAGAATATTTTTATATTTCTCCAGATGATTTGTACACAGGATCAGAATCAGGTCTTGAATCGTGTGTAAAACAAAAGTACATAAGTGTTATGCCTGAAGAGTTTTTTACATTTTAATATGAATATAGCAATTTTATTGACTGGTCAGATTAGAACATATCATGACACATTAAACAACTTGCGATTTTTAACTGAAAATTTAAAAAATCACAACATATATTTTTTCTGCACAACCAATTTTGATGAAAATATCGACTTTAACAGATTGAAGTCAGATTTTAATTTTAAAATAATGGATGTAGAGTCATATAATGAACACACATTGCAATTTATAAACGATGCACAAAATTTCATCAATTTCTGCGAATCATATAAGAATGATGATCCAAAGTATCAACAATATGGTGAGTCAAGTAGAAATGATAGAACGTGGTACCATCTACCTATTATTTTGCAAAAGTTTTATAAAGGAATGTATTTGATAGATAGTTTTCAAATTAAAAATAAAATCAACTTTGATTTGGTCATTCGTACCAGA
>Ga0075473_10000457_pt1 | contig 16871 bp, 23 predicted proteins | sample DEB19_08_DNA_FD_76340 | JGI IMG/M metagenome (GOLD analysis project Ga0075473, IMG submission 76340) | Aqueous microbial communities from the Delaware River and Bay under freshwater to marine salinity gradient to study organic matter... | ecosystem: Environmental > Aquatic > Marine > Coastal ... | reverse complement strand
TGAAGCGCAGAATGCAACGGCTTATGTACAATCTACTACGCAGGGTGTTACAGAGGCGATGCAACAAGCAGCTACAAGCAATACCACGGCTAATCTAAACATACCAGATATTCCAGGAGTTACTCCTTTGATGGGCGGTAATATTGTAGCGGCCATTACACCGAATATCATTAAGCCGTCAAACCCACTAAGCGTGATAACACCACAGGCAATTACAACATCAGCGCTAGACAAAAAGGCGCCGTTAAAAACAAAAGTAAAGCCTAAGAAATGATCTTAACAAGTAAAAACAACAATTTCATTGTCACGTTCAACCAAGGCTGGTTCTATCCTGACATTATTAGGAAGTACGAAACCTACATAAAAAGGCTTCCAGTTCCTTATCAGAATTTGCATGATTACATGACAGCCTCGGTGCAGTCTATGTCCTTTCCAGCGCTAACAGCTGAACCAGTAGAACAAATACTTTACGAGGATAACTACACGTCTAAAGGAGGTTTACGTCTTGAACGATACCTAGACCGAAAAATCACCATGACATTTAAGTTGTACGAAGGCTATATCAACTACTGGGTGATGTTTGATACTTTTAGGTCCTTTTACGATTTAGATAACAAGGAGGCTTTTCTACCCGACATTTCTCTTACATTTCTTGACCACACTGGGTTTGAATTTATGACTGTGCAGTTTCATCAAATTCTTATTAACAGCATTTCTGAGTTAGAGCTTAATTACTCGTCTAACACAGCGGAGTTTAAGACTTTTAACATGCAGTTAAACTACAATTACATCAAGATTCTAAAACGTTTGCAGTGATATATAAAGAAAAGCAAAAGATATGAAAAGCTTCAAGGATTTCAAAACCAACTCACCAGAACGACCACTTTTTGAGGCTCACGAAATTGAACACCTTACTGAAGGAGAAGTTCGTGAAATGGAACGTATTTACCATGCGCTAAAAGAACACGTTGATGAGCATGGATTGAATGATGTTGATGAGAGTTTCATTGGGAAACTTGTAGGTGGAGCTGCTGGCTTTCTTGCAGGCCCGGCAATAGGTAAAGTTATCGCAAACGCTCTTGGAATTGATAAGGGAATTGTTTACGATATGCTTACATCCAGATTAGTAGGAACTGCTTTAGGAGCTAGCATTGCTAAGCATATCTTGTAAAAACAAAAAGCATGTACATAGGAATTGACTTTAGCATAAAGTCACCCGGTATAACTATACGTGATAGCCGAGGAGTAACTTTTTATGCATTTCCCCGAAAGGACACTATCAAAGAAGACTTTGAGATTACACTCAAGGATGCTGGTGTCATCTTAAACAGTCTTAGGACTGAATCTAAATTGCCTACAAACGCAACAATTGCTATGCGTGAAAGGTCTTCACTTGTAGACTCTATCTACGAAACTAACGAAATTGTTGATGTGATTAACGAGGCTATAGGCTGCACCTTGGGTGCGAATGTCTACGTTGGAATAGAAGGATTCTCTTTTGGCTCAAGCGGAAATAGACTTGCGCAACTTAGCGGTTACCAATGGCTCTTACGTTATAGGCTTTTGGAAGAATGCCATGTGCCGTTTAACAACATTTACGTCTTTTCGCCCATGACGGTCAAAGCTACAGCCGGTAAAGGTAACCTAAAAAAGGAAGGAATGATTGCAGCATTTCTGGAAGATGCTGATGATGACTTGCAAGAGAACCGCTTATGGGTTGATTTGCAAGACCGTCCAGCAGAATTTCAAACCAAGAAAGGCTTGTGGCTTAAACCGCTGGACGACATAATCGACTCGTACTGGGTAATGCGGACACTAGAAAAAAACGTAGAACCTTTAGCACATAAGAGTATATAAAACTCATGAAAAAAGAAATTTTGCTAACTGAAGATGAAAAAAATGCTATCACTTACGTGGTAACACGCTTCAGGGAGATTAACAAAGTTGCTGATAAAGCTACTGCTCGAATGCATGAGTTATCCAAAGAACTGGAGCAACTAGAGTCCGAGGCTCAGGAAATGAAAAACTACGAGGAACGACTTTACAAAGGGCTGCAAGAGTCTCATGGAATAACTCGAGAGCAGGCTGTAGAGTTAGTGACTACACATGCAATGCACGGATGATTAAAATTGATTCAGAGGAAACAAGTAAATGCCAAGAGGACTCAACGCCACCTGATACAGAGAAAGCGTTAAGAGACATGGAGATTGACCTGGGCTATATGAGTGAAAGACTGGAAGAGGCACAAGAAAGCCTGCTTTCTGCGCTACGCCGTGAAAGAGACCTTAAAGGTGAAGTGGCAAAGTACAAAGCAATTAAGGCTCTTTTCTTGGACATTGACATGGACTCCGAAGACTCTCGTGAAAAATTAGAAAATGTGAGAAAACTTTTTTCCACCTTGTGAATATATACTTAAACGGTTCGTATGGTACACGTAACCGTCTAACAGAAGCTGAAAGACCGAAAAGCAGTTAAAGTACCCTAACAGTAAAGTAAAACAACTTAAAAAAGTAAAGAAAAATGGAAAATCTAAATGACATCTTCAACCTCTCTTTGGATGACTTCAAAGAACCTGAGAAAAAACCTACCAGCATCTTCAAACCAGATGCAAACAACGGTAAAGACGGCGTATACAAAGCCGTAGTTCGATTCCTTCCTTGGCATAAGGACGTGAAAAAATCTATCATGAAAAAGTGGTCTTGCTGGTTAACTAACCCAGCGACAGACGAGTCTAAAATGGTAGACTGCCCTTCAACTGTCGGACAAAAATCAATCTTACAAGATCTTTTCTGGAAATTCAAAAAATCTGATAGCGTAGCTGAGCAAAAGTTGGCTGACAACTTCTCACGTCGTCAAAGATTTGCTGCCCTTGTACAAATCATCAAGGATGACAACTCTCCAGAAAACGTTGGAAAAATCATGGTATGGCCTTTCGGGGTTAAGATTTACAACAAACTTCAAGCGGAAATGAAGCCAGAATTTGGCAAACCACACATTCCGTTTGACCTATTCGAAGGAAAACCATTCCTAGTTCACATCAGCAAAGTAGCTGGTTACAACAACTACGATAACTGTCGCTTCTTGGACGAGAAAATGGCGGTATCAATTGACGGGAAAGCAATGGAGAAAACTCAAGAAGACTTGACAAAAATCAAGGCGTTCTTGGAAACTTCACCAGACTTAGCGTCATATGATTACCAATCATGGGATCAACCAACTGAAGAGTTTGTTAACGCAGTAATTGCTAACACAGTTCCTGGCGGTCGCATGGTGGCAACCGCTGAAAGCGTAAACCGCAAATCAGTATCTGAAGCGCCTAGCGCAGCAGTAATTACTTCAATCCCGGCTGAACCAGTAGCCCCAGCAGCTACAAGCAGCCTTCCAAATCCTACTGCGGACTTGGGTGATTTAAGTAACCTGGATGATGATTTCGGAAGCTCAAACTTCGATGATGAACTATACTCCTCACTATAATTCAAACGAAGAAAAAGAAGAGAGGCCTAGCCTCTCTTTTTCTTTTTCAGCCGAAGAGAAACCGGCATCCGTTCCGGAACTAATGTCCAAAGTGCGGTACTCTTTACAGAGAATACTCAATAGTCGCTTTGGGGATTGGGAAAAGAAGCGGATTGACGAGAAGCATCAACGGCTTAATTTTGCGTGCCCTTACTGTGGTGATTCGCATGCTGATTCTCGAAAGAAACGTGGTAACCTGTACTATGGAAACTCCATGTACTACAAGTGTTACAACTGTGGAAAGTACCGTAGCGTGGATAGCTTCCTTAAAGATTTTGATGAAAGCCTTAACCCAGAAGAAATTGTCTTGGCGCGTGAAATGGAAAAGCGTGAAACTTCCAGCTCTATATCTATTGACCCATCAATACTTCTAGATCAGGTAGGTCTTGCGACACATGCGGTTGAACGGTCCGAAATTGAAGCCTTACATGGCTTAGTGCCAGTGGTTGGTACTCCAATGGAAAACTACCTAAAGAAGAGAATGCAAACACGCATGGAGCTTTTTTCTTGGAGTGAAGCCGAACAGCAGCTGTACATTTTTCACTTAATACCGGGTACATCCAAAGTCTTGGGTTATCAGATTCGTAACTTTAAAAAGCAGCCTAAGTACCTAACTTTTTACCTCTCGAAGATTTATGAATCTATGGACCGAGAAGTGACGCCAGAGGTATTAGAGATTGACGAGATTTCAACTATTTTTGGGATATTAGAAATCAATATATCCCAACCTATAACGGTTCTAGAAGGGCCTCTAGATTCATTTCTAATCAAAAACGCTGTGGCGACGTGCTCTACCAACGTGGAAGTTCCTATCGAGTTTTCCACGCTACGGTATATGTACGATTACGATAAGGCAGGAAAGGAAGCAGCGCTAGCAAAAGCTCAGCAGGGTAAACCAGTGTTCCTATGGAAAAAACTTTTGTCTGCCTTGTGTATATTAGATCCGATAAAAAAGATGGACTTAACAGACCTTCTGGTTTATTGCAAACGCAAAAACTTAAAATTCCCGCGGTTGGGAGAATACTTTTCAAAAGACAAGTATGATATTTATGACCTCTGATGAGATAGGGTTAGACCCAGGAGAAAAAAAGAAACGCGGGCTGGTGGCTTTTACCATTGAGCCTGACAATATAGAGTTATCCATGGAGGGAAAGCCTCCGGTGCTAAAGACGAACAACGAAAAAATTATTGTACGTGACAGAAGAAACAACAGAAAGCGAAAAAACTCCGACCTCTTCTAATGAGGCGCTATACATCCGCTTTGCAACTGAGCGGGAAGATTGGAGCGCCAAAATTGGTGGGTACGCGCATAGGCTGCGAGACATTTACAGTGTAGGGGACCTCTTAACGGATCTGTATTCACAAAGGCAGATAGCCGTAGAGTACTCCCACACACTTATGGCTCACTTGACAAAAATCAATATCATCTACCGTGAAAAGCGGCAGGAGCGATTTGAGTTTTACAGTCGCAGTTATGATTTGCGCCTAGACAAGGACATGAAGTACGAGTATATAGCCAAGGACCTGGCTGTGATTGTAGAACGCCGTGAGTACTTACAAAATCATTTAGAGTACTTCCGTGAAACGGTAAAAACTATTGACACTATGTGCTTTGGCATTAAGCATCGTATTTCACTTGAGGAGTATCGCCGTGGATAAGAAAAATATAAACATACATAGAAGTGAAACTCAAAAGATTAGACACTCCGGAAGGGCGGTTTTATTACTACGCCACACGGAAAGACGCCAACCTGGCTGATGGAAGTCTGGTGCTGATGCCCTCAGTCACCACGATACTTTCACGCCTAGATTCTGCGCGGCTACAGAGCCTGGAGCAGGAAATGGGAGCCGAAGCCTTAGCCCAAATTGGGCAGAAAGCTGCACGTCGTGGTACGTGTATGCACTTGTTTCTGGAAAATTACCTCATCTGTATGCAGAACACCGGGGATAATGACAAGAGTCTCCTGTACACACAGAAGAAAACGCCAACAGATTTACGTAACGAAGGACTTGATGAGGAAGCTATTTCTAACGGTCGTAGTCTTTTTTACAACTACATTCACGAAGGCTATTTGGATAGGATTCGTAAAGTACTGTGCACTGAAAAGTTTGTGTGGTCCTTAAAGCATCGTTTCAGCGGAACCTTGGATTTTGCCTTTGCTGATATGATGATGTACATTGTTATTGCAGATTTTAAGAGCGCCAATGGCATCAAGGATGATGAGACGGTTCATAAGTATGAGCTACAGACTGCCGCATACACCATAGCTTTTGAGGAAATATATAAGAAAAAGGTCAATCGCAGCGAGCTGTGGATTTCTGGGCCACATGGCATTCAGGAAAAAATACTGGGTGGCGCAGAGATGGAAGAACGCAAGGCTGAGTTTATTCAACTTTGCGCAGACTTTCACAGTGAATGGGATGCCTATAGGATTGTAGAGAAATACTACAAACCAAGCTAAAATTACAAGCAATGGAAGTGAAGGCAAGGGTTACACCAGACAAAAGATTCTTACAGATAGTTGATTGCACAGAGCTTGAACTTGAGCAGATACAACATTCTTTTAAGAAGCGCATTAGCAGTTGGAGATTCCACCCGCTAGTGAAAAAAGGTGTGTGGGATGGGTACATCTCTTTCATCGACAAATATCAACGCATTCCAGTAGGTCTGTGGAACGAACTTAATCAAACATGCGGAAAGTATGGCTTTAAACTGGAGCTGGAAGGGTTTAACGAAGTTGTTGACGGAGACTTTGACGAGGACGATTTTCGTTCATGGGTAGATGAGTTTTTTGCTGATAGCGATATCACACCACGTGATTATCAGGTAAATGCTTGTATCCCAATTCTCAAGTATCGACGAAGCATCAGTGAGATTGCTACATCAGCCGGAAAGACGCTCATCATCTTTATGATTTTTGCCTATATGAAGGAGCGTAAAGGCGTTAACAAATTTCTAATGATTGTGCCTAACACCAACCTGGTACTGCAAACTCTGGAAGACTTTGAGGAGAAGTACAACGCTGATGGCAAGTTAAGGTTCACCAAACAGGCTATCCACGGAGGGACTGATAAAACCAAGAAAGACGCTAACTTTATCATTGGAACATACCAATCACTGATTAAAAGGCCTAACGAGTTCTTTGATGATGTAGATTGTGTCTGTGTAGATGAAGCTCACCACACACAAGCCAAGAGTATCAAGGAAATCATTTCCAAGTGCATCAACACCACGTACTCGTTTGGACTGAGCGGAACCATGCTACAAAATGGTAGTACTGAAGCCTTAACTATTCAAGCCTACCTGGGGCCACTGGTAAATAACATTAGCGCTGCCTTCCTTACAGCCAACAATTACGCCACTCCAATCTTTGTAAAAATTGTGGAGATGGACTACATGGAACGCGAAGTACGTGAAAAGTTAGAAGACCTTCGTGCGCGTAAAGGAGAGATTGATGGCTCAAAGCTCCTGGACTTGGAAAAGAGGCTGGTAGTAGAAAACCGCGGAAGATTCCTCTTTGTCTGTGATTTTATCTGCCGCACAACAAAAAATTCCTTGGTGCTCTTCTCTAACGTTAGAGATGGTTACGGTAAGCGCATTTATGACTACATTCGTGAACATACGCAGGATAAGGTAGTCTTTTATGTAGACGGTAGTACGCCAACGGACCTTCGTGAAGAGTACATTCACCGGATGGAGGAAGGCGAGGACAAAATCATGGTGGCGTCCTTTGGAACATTTTCTACGGGTATCTCCATCAACAACATCCATAATGTCTTCTTTGTAGAATCATATAAAAGCGAAAAGATTGTGCGCCAATCTATTGGTCGTGGAATGCGATTAATGGAAGGCAAGGAACGTGTAAACATTATTGATTTTGTAGATGACTTTACACTAAGCCGTGGAAACAAAAACTACCTCATTAAACACAGCGAAGACCGTATTCGCATCTATAAAGACCAAGGATTCCCCTACAAGAAGTACCGTGTAACCTTCTAGCCAAGAGATATATAGAAAAAAATGTAACTCCTGCTAATGGCGGTAAAAACTTTTGAAGAGTTTATCAATGAAGGTAAGAAAGGCTTAACCAACGCCGGCTCCATCATGAAAACCAACGATGTTTCCAAGGTGCAAACCTCGGTTAACTTTGCAGATGAAAGTCTGGAAGGTTTTCGCCGTAAACTCCTAGATAAGTTTTTTGCTGACACCAGCGATGAAGAGCAACGTCACATCATCAATAAGTGCGTTTCAACTATTGTGTATTGTATGGACAAGAAGATTCGTATTGACGAGGATGTCATTGAGCGCTTGGCAAAGGAGATTGGAATGGAGGTTGAAAAAGTCTCCAAGATGCTGCAAAAAGAGGTCGATGGCTTCTACGGTAGCGCAGGTAACGTGTATGGTCAAACATCATAAATTAAAATAAAACACAAAAATGAAAAAGTTCACTGAATGGGTAGACGCTATCCGCGAAGCTCAAATCAACGAGGCCTCTGAGCTTCAAAAGTCGTACCAAGAGTACTTTAAAGCTAAACTTTCCAAGTACGGTGTTGAGTCTCCTGCAGACCTTGACGACGAAAAGAAAAAAGAGTTCTTTAACGAAATTAGCTCTGACTGGGAAAAAGGCAAAGGTGTAAAACCAGAGGCTAAAGAAGAGATGGAAAAAGAGAAGAAAGAGGCGGAGGAAAAAGAGACTAAAGAGCCGTCTAAAGACGTGGCTGACCTTGAAGGTTCTCCAAAGGACAAAATGGAAGACCTAACAAAAGCTAAATAAGCCATGAAGAACATCAAAACATTTGAGGACTTTTCTTCTAAACCAGAAGAAAAAGTTGATGAGGCCATGGTGCAAGTTGCCGGTAAAGGCAAACCTGCCGGTGCAATGGTCTTATCTAAGGTTATTCTTGAATTTCTAAAAGATGGTAAGTATCTTAGTTCTGCTGGTGAAAAAGAATACATGGGACTTGAAGCTGATATCGCCAAGCTCATCATGGATAGCACATTCTAAAAAACACTTCGTAAAATGAAACATATATACACATTTGAATCTTTTTTGAACGAATCATCTCGAGTTATCCGACAGATGACAGGAGACCATAGAAAATTTATTATAGACGCAGCAAATCTGCTTAAAGATGTATCTCTTATTGAAAAGGAGATAAAAGGTAAGATACCATATTCATTTGAATTACTAGGAATGCCAACTAACACTGCACGCGGCGTCTATGGAGGTGTTGAATTTAAAGAACTTCCTGACGGCAAAAAAATGACTGTTGAAGAATATATTGACGTGCTCAATAAGATTTTTAACGATAACGGCTTTAGTAAATACAATGTTAAAATTGAAAAATAAAATGGAAATGAAACACGTACACACATTTGAAAGTTTCTTGAATGAAGCCGCAACAGGCACGGGCTACTTACAGATAAGTTTCCATGTCTTAGGTATGATTGGTGATCACAGCGTTTCATGCGCAGTTACTGCTCAAGACGAACATATGGGAGAGCTTGGTTCTAATGCATCATCAGAATTAGAAACTCCAAAAGTTAAACAACTTTTAAGAGACTTACAGCTCTGGAAGCGTGGAGATAAATCTGGAAAGATTGATCTAGACTTTCTTAAACTAGTTGATAAGAACATGCTTGGCATGGGATTCTCTCTAGCTAGTTACCGCTCAAGACTTAAACCACCATACGTAATGGTTGTTAAAGATGAGGCTCAAACAGAGAAAGCTATAAAGGATGTAATTGCTATGTTGGATAAAACGTATGATTCTTACACACCATTAGCAATACCTAATCAAGGCCGACCAGTAAATGTTAAAGGGCCTATTGACCGCTTGGTTAACGAGTTTGAAGGTGGCAGAAGTGATCTTGTAAGAGACATGACCGCATTAGTTACATCTGCAACAGGCGCTACAACACCATTCTATCTTGATGATTACTTCGATAGAAATGACGCTATTCTTAAACTTAACGATGACTATAACAAAAGCGGAAAAGTTGCAAAAGAAGAAGACTTTGAATCTCTTAAGGTAACTATTTATTCTGATGGTGTAGTTATCATTAGAATAGGTGATACTGACCAGAAACTTCCTTGGGGCTTAAAACCTGGAAGTCCCTTGTTTGCAGCTAAAAAGGCATAACAGATATGAGCTTAAAAAACTATACACAATTTCTTAGAGAATCTGCATTGGTTGAAATGATGAGACTCGACCAAGAAGCGGGACTTTATGAAGATCATCTTTTTGAAGGTGGCGCTTATGGTCACATAAGTCATCCTTTTGAAGATGTAGGTCTGACTATGCAAGACCTGGAAGAAATGATCACCTCTACCATTGAAGGTGCATTTGGCCCAGAAAACTTTGTGCAAGAAAAGACTGACGGCCAAAACATCATGATTTCCTGGAAAAACGGAAAGCTAATAGCAGCACGTAACAAACAGCACTTAAAAAATGCTGGGGAAAATGCTCTAGATGTTCAAGGTATTGCAGATCTCTTTGCAGGACGTGGAGATATCGAAACAGCATACAACGCAGCTATGAAAGACCTTTCAGCTGCTATCGGTGCTATGTCTGACGCGGATAAAGCCAAGTACTTTGCGGAAGGAAAGAACTTTGCCTCCGTTGAAGTAATTACTCCTATTACACAGAACACTGTGCCTTATGGGCAAAATATGTTGGTGTTTCATGGTATAGTTGAACATGATGAAGCTGGAAATGCTGTAGGTGAAGACAAGCAAGCAGGTAGAGATTTAGGCAAAATCATTGCAGATGCTAACGCAGCTGCGCAAGAAACATTCTTTGTTCGTGGACCGCAAGATATTGCATCTATGCCTTTCCCTAACACAGCAGCCCGCTCTGCGTATTACAAAGGAAAACTGTCGCAAATTATGAAAGACAGTAATGCAAACCCTGCCAGCACGGTAGGTGAGTACGCGTTAGGTATGGGACGTAACATTGTAGAGGAAGAGGCTAAAGCAGCTGGTTTCAAAATTGACTCACAGTACCTGGATGGTTTAGCACGTCGTATAGCCGATATTGATAAGTCATACACTGCAGCACAAATGAAAAAGGACTTGGAGCCTGATGTAGTGGCATGGTTTACCGACATGGAAAAGAGCCGAGGCAAAGAGCTAAAACGTAAAGTTTACGGACCTCTAGAAAGTCTGTTCCTGGAAATTGGAACTGAAATGATGAAGAACATCAGCGCTTTCCTATCAGCAAACCCAACCGATGCGGCTATGTCAATGAAAAAGGATATTGATAGCGTAATCTCTACTATACGAACTAACGGTGATGAAAAGGATGTTGCCAAACTTGAAGTAGAACTTTCCAGAGTAGCTGCCGCAGGTGGCTTGGAAAGCATTGTACCAACAGAAGGTATCACCTTCGTCTTCAAAGGTAGACTTTACAAGTACACGGGAATCTTTGCTCCGTTACATCAAATAAGAAGCATACTTGCTTACAAAAAGTAATATGAAACACATACACACGTTCGAAAGCTTCCTAAATGAAGCAAATAAAACCGGCGAAAAAATCACGCTTAAAGGTTTTACTGATATAGATCATAGCCGTTTAGTAAAGTGGATGAGCTCTGAATTTGGTCCTATGAAGTACAATCCTGGAATGGAATGGGTTGGCGGACATTTAACAAAAGGTGGTGACTTTACTTTAGATGTTTCAGGTTGGAATGCGAGAGACCTTAAAGATCTAAAAGCGTATCTAAAATCTCAACATCATGTATTTGAATCAGTAAATGAAGCAAAAACTGACGAGTTGAGTTTAGGTGACACTGTAGAGATTACAGATAAAAATTATGTAAAGAGCGCGAAAGTATCTAAAGGTACAATCGTGGAAATACAACCAGGTGGTATGTTAATTATTGACACCACTCGAGGACAAAAGACTTTACACCCAGACATGGTTACAAAGGCGTAAAAAAAATAACACAAAATATGAAACATTTACACACATTCGAGAGCTACGTCTCTTCGCTGTCAAAGAACACCAATGAATCTGAAGAGATTAATGAGTCTGCGTTAGAAATTGCAGGTGGGATAGTTCTTGGAATTGTAGGTCTTAAAACACTTGCAGTATTGGCAAAAACAGTCTTTGGTACTCTAAAGCTTAAAGCAATGAAAGACCCTGAAAAACTTAAGGATCTTGCCACGCAAATCTACAACGATGCTGTAACCAAAAACAACAAAAACCCTTTACAGGCTGCTCTTTGGTGCAACGCAGTTAAAGATATGATCGACAAAGGAGACATTAAAGATGGTTTTGAGTTATTCAAAGTATCTATGAAAATGGATGCTATTGATATCAAGAAAGTTTTTGAAGAGGAGGGGTTTGATTTAACTGACGAAATCAGCGAGTCAGAAGATTAACAACTAAAAGAATACCACGTATATGAGCTACACCAGAGAACAGATACACGCCGCGGTTACTAAAAAAGGCTACAAATGGTTTGCGGACGACGCTAACAAGAGTTACGATGTAAACATTGTAGGAGTGCGCAACAATGCTCCATCAGTAGCAGATAAGGTGACTAACGTCTTTGATGATTTCATAACAATTTCTTTCAAAGATGAAAAAGGAGTTTGGCAGTTCTACTGCTGGGCCGCAACTACAGACCCAGGAAAAAAAGGAGTGCAGCAGTTTCACAATAAGAAGGGTGTTGCTCGACTGATACCAGGCCAATACCGCGCTACTTGGGCAATTGATTTGCACCAGGGAAAATACAGCGCTCTATGCCAAAGGCTAAACAAGGTAAAAGTTTGGAGAGATGGCAACCGAGACATGGTATTTGAAGAAGTTGTAGTTGATGAAGGAATGTTTGGAATTAACATTCATAAAGCCGGACAAGATTCTACGTGGGTAGAAAACTGGAGCGAAGGCTGTCAAGTTTTCAAACGTGTTAAAGACTTTGATGCATTTATGGCAATTTGTCGTAAGGCCGCAAAAATACACGGAAACTCATTTTCTTACGTGTTGTTGGAATCAACTGATATTGTTTAACAAAAAACCTAGATATGCTACTTAAAATTGGAAGCGAAGGTGAAAACGTCAAAATCTTACAGCGTTTTCTCAAATTGAAAGACGACGGGGACTTTGGTCCTAAAACGGAATCCGCAGTTAAAGCTTGGCAAAAATCCAACGGCCTCAAAGATGACGGAGTTGTTGGTCCTAAAACATGGGCGGCAATGGGATTAGATGAGTTGGTAACCACAGACCTATCAGAAAGTGGTAGCGTCAAAGAACTAGATTACAAGCAGTATCTACTACCGTCTGACCAGTATCTTGCAGGTCCAACCAAGAAGGAATACCTTTTCCTACACCACACTGCCGGAGGTCATAACCCATACGCTGTAGTTGATATGTGGGCTCGCGATACACGTGGCCGTATTGCTACTGAGTTTGTCTTGGGTGGGCCAAGTGTTTTAGGAAACAACGATAAATTTGATGGTGAATTGGTGCAGTGCTTTCCAACAGGAGGTTATGGATGGCATTTGGGAGAAAATGGTTCCATGCATATGCATAAGCATTCTGTAGGAATTGAAGTCTGTAATTATGGTTATGTTACAAAAGGCGGCTTCAAGAAAAGTGGAAAATGGGTGGCTCGCGACCCAGGAAAGTTTTACAATTACGGAGGTGGCGTGGTAATTGATAGCCACGTGGTTAAACTCGATAAAGCTTTTCGTGGTTATACATACTGGCATCGGTATAGTGACCGACAGTTGGACGTTCTTCGTTCTTTTATACTCTACATAGCAGACCGTGATAATATTGATGTTCGTAAAGGACTTATTGAAGAGGTTCGCAAAAAAGGAGCGGCTGGATTTGAGTGGAACGAGGACGCGTACTATGGCCGTATCAAAGGTATGTGGACACACACAAATACAAGAAAAGATAAAGTGGACATGTTCCCACAGCCTGAGCTGATGGATATGCTACTCTCAATATAGTCTAAAGGATGTTAAAAAGTTACCTAGATTTTATCGCTGAGAGCGTTTTAGTAGAAAATGTTGACGACAACAGAACAGTAATTCTCCTGGACGGGACAAGTTCTTCAGGCAAATCATTCACGCTAGACTCTATAGGTGCCAAGCACTTTTACGAAAACCCTACAGAAGGTGTGTATGAGATTATTGCTATTGATGACTTTGCTGATGATGGAGAAATGAACGACCCAAAATCCCAGCACAATCAAAGAAGATGGAGTTTGGAAAAAGATGCCGGTCTAAGCGATGAGGTTCGTGAATGGGCCAAGAAAACAGGTAATTACGGTTGCTGCGTAAACGACTTTTTAGGAGTCATGAAGCAAGCAACAGCTGACAGGAAAAAGGAGTTAAAACGTCTGGAAAGTGAAGGCGGTGACAAGGCCGAAATAGAAGACCAAAAGAAAAATATAGCTGATAACCAAAAGTTTATTAGCGAAATGCCAGAAGCTAAAGACCACAAAGATTTTAGGCCGGGCACAGACCCTCGCATTTGGTATATGTACCAGCAATACAAGAAAAGCAAGTCTAGCAAAATTATATTTGATGATGTGCAACCAACCATTGCAGACTACATACCTAAAATTGATGCGGTTATTCTACTGCACGCACCACTACAGATACTTATCGAAAACCTAAAAAGGCGCGAGGACAAAGACCCACGAAATCCTCTGTATGTTTTCGAGGACTACCTTGCCAAGTATCAAGCAGTAAAGGAAGTTCCAAAGGATGACGAAGGCGATCCAAGCCGTGAATTAACTAAAGAAAGCTTGACAAAGCTTCTTCAACGTGCTACCAAAGATGCTGGGTTTTCACTTTCTGAGGTTGATGATAAATACATTAACGAGTACCCAGAAAAAATAGGTATTAAAGATGATGACAAATACTTCATAAAGGTGAAAGATGATTACCTTCAGAAGTACAATCCAATCATCGTAAACGTGGATGATTCACGCAATCAGTACCTAAAAGATTTTCAGCAGGTTATTAAAAAATACAAAAAAGCGTAGGCGTAATGAAAACCTTTGTAGAATTTGTTAATGAAAGTTTTCTTTTTGAATCAAAGAAAAAGGAAGCCGCTAAGTCCAAAATTCATCCAGAGCTGGATATGCCACAGAGATACGATTGGATAGAAAAAATAATCTATCGTGAGTGGAATAAAGAAAACAACGATGAATTAGCTAAAGCTGAAGAATCTAATGATGAAAAGAAAGTTTCTGAAATTAAGGAAAGAATAAAGAAAGACCCTAAGTTTGGGCCTGAATTTAAGAAGCACTTGGATGAAAACAAGGAGTTTAAAAAACTGGCTAAAGAGGCAGGCTCCGAAGACGGGGATGCTTCAATGCTAAGCAAGAAGCAAATTGATTCTTTCGCAAAGAAAAACCCTAAAGGATTTGCAAAGTTAATTGACCTTCAAGCAAAGCGTAACGTGCATTTAACCGAAAAGCCAGGTGGTATCCTGCAGTTAACAACGCAAGATATGGAAGGTGGAGAATTGCAGGCAGAAGCTATACGCCAAAAGATGACGGCGTACATAAACAAGAATGGCAAGCCTAAAGGTATGATTATTGATAATCGCTCGAACACCGGCGGTATGAAAAACCCAAGTGAAGCAATAGCCGACTTTTTTGCTAAAGATGATAAATACACAATTGAAGCTGAGCAATTCAACTATGGGCCTCGTAGGTATAAAACTCTGGATGATTATATGAAATGCTACGAGGACGCCGACGGAAAGAAAACTCCATGGGATCCTGAAGTTGGTGAATACGTGAACTCCTTGAAAACAGAAAAGGAGAAGCAAGACTTCTGGGAAAAGTCTGTTAAAAGTGGGAAATTTGAGCTGCCTAATAACAGAAAAAACATGGTTCCCAAGAAAGACCGACTAACGGATATTCCAGTAGTTCTTCAAACATCTATCAGAACTTTTTCTTCTGGTGAGTTTTGCTCAGAAACATTGAAGAACATCAATCCAAATGTTATGCATATTGGTACTAATTCCGGTGGTGGAGGAAACCGCACTGCCTTAGGAACAGACCAAAAGGACTGGAACAATTTTGATAAAAGCCGGGTAGAACAAGCAGAGCTTACTGCCAAGTCTTTTGCAGAATCTTATGCTGAGGCTGACCAGGGTAAAGAGGTTGAAAAGCAAATTAAAAAGTGGATAAAAGAAGAAGGCGCTGACAAAATCAATAAAATGAGTGGCGCAGATTTGGCAAAAAATCTTAAAGAGAAAATCAAGGCAATTACCAATGATGACCACGTGGAAATTAACTTTTTAGATAAACCTGAAGGCGAGGGAAAAGACATGCAACATGGTATGCAAATACTAGTTCCTCAAGTTGGCGCAGCACGCGCTCTCAGAGACCCTAAAACAAAGGCGTTGATTAAGGACGATGCCGGAAACATTCAATTTAAGGGTGCATGGGAAAAGAAGGGAACCATGCTGTCTGGAACATCGGCCTATGTTGAATCTGACCCAAACACTGCTACTCGTGATGCGTTGGAGTACCTATACAAAAAGACGGGACAAGAAGGACTGGCCAAAAAACTTAAAGAGAAGCCTGAAGAGTTTGGGCTATCTAAGGATGGTAAAGATGGAATCTTTGACGATACAATGGCATCTAAGCAAAGCGCCTTTGTTAATGGAGGTGCACAAAGACAAGTTGACCAACATAAGAAAAGTAAGGAAACACTTGCAGCAAATAAGAAGAACGGTGTAAATGCAGTCGAGCAAATGTTTGCGGCTGAAAAGAGCTTTGGCGGCAACGAAGGCGCAGAAGAAATCAAAACGCTTGACGACGCAGGAGCTACAAAAATGTTTGCCGGTATTGAGAGTAAACTTGCACAAGAGCTCAAGGATATGAAAGTTACTATTGCGCTCCCGGGCGGAAAGAAAAAGAGCATTCAAACTGAGACCTTGATGGATTTTGTTCCGATTGACCCTAATGATCCGGAAGAACAGGCAATGATTAAAGCTCAAATGGCGCAGTACGCACGTATTAATGGGCTTCGCATTAAATTAAAGAAAAAGGAACTTATCCCTTTTGACCAATGGCTAAAGCGCAATATTGAACTTGCAAAAGACAATAAAGATTACCAAGCAAAAGTAAAAGCCAAAACACTAAGGAAGATGAAACGAGCAGCAGTTAAAGAAAGCTACATTTCATCGTTTGATTACTTCTTGACGGAAGAGATTAACGATAGAGTTTTTGAATCAATTGCTGACGGCTACGAATATATCAACGAATAAATGAACTACGTAAAGAACTTTGAAAATTTTCTCAACGAAGCGGTTGTTTCAGAGATGACAGATGGTACTAAGGTGGTCTTCTTTCCTGGAAGATTCCAACCTTTTCA
>Ga0075473_10000455_pt1 | contig 16876 bp, 13 predicted proteins | sample DEB19_08_DNA_FD_76340 | JGI IMG/M metagenome (GOLD analysis project Ga0075473, IMG submission 76340) | Aqueous microbial communities from the Delaware River and Bay under freshwater to marine salinity gradient to study organic matter... | ecosystem: Environmental > Aquatic > Marine > Coastal ... | reverse complement strand
AGAATTCGAGGCTGGGATCGACCGCTCCATCCACGACCTTCTTCAGATCGAACATCGCGGTCTGGCACTCGTATTCGGTGGTTGCCGTCGACGTGAGCATCGAGCCCTCGGCAACATCGAGCGACGCCGTGTTGTTCTGCGAACCTCCGTAGACGCCATCCGAGCCGTAATCCACGAGGTCGGATGAACATGTATGACCGCTTCCCGCACCAGTGAATTCCCACGGACCGTCACCGGCGGCGAGGGACTCGTCGAGACCGAGCTGCTCATCGGCGAGATCGGCCGAGCCGCCCGTCGTCTCGGTCGCGAACTCCACGTCCGCGGTCGCGGTCACCTCGATTCCGCCTCCGAAGTTGATCGTGGCGGTGTTCAACGTCGCCGAGTCGTCCTCTGGTTCGGTGCTGTAGGTGCAGATGATCGTCTCGTCACCCTCCAACGTCACGTTGGACTGGTTGCCCTCCGTCCCACTGTCGCAGTCGACGACGGCAACGGTCCCATCGTCGAGCTGATCGGACACCGACACCTCGACCGATGATTCCGGATTCGGGTTGTCGACCGTGATGGTGCCGATCACCGAGAACGATTCATCCGCGAGTGTCGAATCGACATTCACCGTCCACTCCCAGTCGAGGGACTCGCCGGGGATTCCTGTTTGGGTTTCAGGATCGACGGACTTGTCGACCGACCAATCCCACGATTGTCCACGTGTGCCGATCGCAGTTTTCTCAGCGGTGGGGATGTAACAGATGGCCTCCACCGTTGCTTCGGCGTACTGGCCCGTCTCGTGGATGTCGGCTCGGTTCACGACCTCGGTCGAATACATCCCGTTGGTGTAGAGCGACGGATCCGTGGGACAGGTGTAGGTGCGGCTGTAATCGAACTGCCCGTACTCGAACACCGTCCCGAGCTCGTCATGTTCGGCGGTTTCCGACCACGGCCAGGTGTCCTGGACGCTGACCGTGTCATTCACCGAATCCGACGGAAGGCCGACCACCAGAGTGGACGTGGACGAGGTCCCGTTCACCTCCTCCGTGAGACTCGTGATGTCGACCGTGATGGTCTCACCGTCCGGATCGCTACCGGGCATGAACGAGATGTCGCAGGTGACTTCGCTGTCGGGGGCCAACGTGTACGACGGGCAGTCGATCGTCAGGTCGTTTCCGGCGCCGTCGAAAGTTCCGGCCACCGTGAAATCGACGGTCAAAGGACTTGGATTGGCGATCTCCACTGTTCCGTCCACGATCCAGTCGGCATCCTCGTAGTAATCCCAGGCCGCCGTCACCGTGTAGTCGTAGGTGAGTTCCTGGCCAGCGAACCCGGAGCGGGTCGTTGGGGTCACTTCCTTGTCGAGTGTCCAGTAGTAGTACCGCGTGTAACCCACGTGAGGGTTCAGGACCGCGTTGAGGTCGTAGTTGTGGCAGAACGTCACGTGACTCAGGCCGTACGGCTGACCCGTGTCGGGATTGACCGGAGCATGAAGGTCGGTGTCGCTCATCTGCTCGGGGAAGTAGACGAACGCGTTCGAATCCGGACCGCCCTTGACGATCACTGCCTGGATGTCGAGACTCGCCGACCAGTCGAAGTATCCGCCCGATACATCGGACAGCGTGACGAAGTTGTACGGATCCTCGGGTTGACCACCTTGCAGAGTCGCGTCAGCACTCGTGAAGTAGTACGTACCATCGGCAACCGGCTCGACCTTCACGCCGAAATCGCGGGTGATGCTCGGAAATTCGATCTCATCGGCATTCAGTTCGGCGCAGGTGACGTTGCCACTCAACAAGACCGGCGATACACCGCCCCCCGATGGATCGCCGGGCGTCTCGGTGGATGGAGATGCCGAAACCGGACTGGACACTGCAACCGCTGCCGCGAAGAGCAGCGTCGCCAGCCCTCCCATCCATCTGCTCGTGAATCTTCGTTTCATCTGAAACCTTTCGTGGTCGTCCCGCCACGAACTTGGTTAGTTCAGATGTCGAACGTGCTTCTTCGCCTTATGTCATTACGTGATACGAGAACCCGACGTCGTTACGCGTCTTCTCGTGATGTCGGCCGCAAATGAGAATCACCGCCGATTACTCGGCGGTGATTCTGGATTTTCGTTCGGCTACGTGGTGATCAGGTGTCGAGTGACATCCGAGTTTCAGTCCGAGTGACCTGGGCCTTCAGCGGCGTGGGCCAGTGGCAGGGACCGCGTGTCCCACCTCCGAATCCCGGCCTGCCAGTTCGGCTCGATCAGAGGCCGGGTGAGGCGGGCGACGCCGCAGCGTGGTCGCCGAGCAGTGCCTTCGAGCGGTCACTCAGCGGCGCCGTGAGGCCGGCGGCGAGGACGTCGATGAGGTTGGACTCCCAGAGCACATCGGTGTGGTCGGGCTCGGACGGTTCACGTTCGTCGATCAGCCGGGCCCGCAACCCGACGAGTTGCATGACCTGGTCTCGGAGGATTGCGAAGCGCTCGCGTCTGATGGCGTCGGGCAGTGGTCCTGTGGCTCGGCTCAGCAGTTTCACGAGGGTGGTTCCGGCGGGTGCATCGACCAGGCTGAACGGGCGAAGGCTGTAGGCGAGGTTGGGGTGGCTGAGCTGGGCGGCCAGTTGGAGCTCTGCTCGTCCGATCGCAGTGTCGAAGTCGGCCGTGATGGGCGTGATCAATGCGTCGAGCAACCGGTGGAGATCTTCGGTGGCTCCGCTCGCCTCGAGTTGCTCGACAAGAGGCTTGCGCCGCTCCTCGGCGGCGAGGAGGTGACGTTCGATGATCGCTCTGACGAGGCCCCCGCGATCGCCGAAGTGGTAGCGGATGGCGGTCTGGTTCTTGGTGCCGGCGGCCTCCTGGATGGCCTGGAGCTCGACGCCGTCGATTCCGTGACGGGCGAACAGGCAGGCACCGTGGTCGAGCAGTTTCGCGCGCGTCTCGTCGCCCGCAGGCCGTCGAGGGCGGGCGTGGTCAGAAGCCATGGAGTTGATCGTAACGCCGAGTGTTGATAATGTTGGACATTACTAATTGCCGACGTTACTCGTCGGCCACGATGCAGCCCTGGGGGACTCATGGGAATCGACCGACGCACATTCGTGGCCGGAGCCGGCATGGCGGCCGCGGGGCTGCTGGCTGGTTGCAGCGATGGCAGCCGCAAGGAGGCCCGAGCAGTGTCCGATCCGACGACCACAACTGCAGGGACCGCCCCGACGACCACGACCCCGCGGTCCGATCCGTCGACCACTACTGCTGGTTCGGGAGGCGAGCGGCGGCGGCCGAACATCTTGTTCATCTACGCCGATCAGCATCGTGCCGACGTGATGGGCGCGGCAGGCAACCAGCTCATCGCGACGCCAAACCTGGATCGCCTCGCTGCCGAAGGGCTGCGTTGCACTCAGGTGTGGACCGAGAGTCCAATCTGCCAGTCGGCTCGTGCGTCGTTACTCAGCGCCACCTATCCCAGCAGGCACGGAGTCTTGGGAAACTTCGCCGGCGACTCGTCTCCCGAGTGGGACACGTTCCCGAAGGCACTCCAGCAGGCCGGCTACACGACGGCGACGATCGGCAAGACCCACTATTCCGAGTGGCCCGTGGAGCGGATGAACGACTCGGGTGAACTCGATGTCTCCGCCGGCGGGCCGCCGACCGCCGAGTGGATCGCGAGCTTCGGATTCGACCATGTGGTCGAGGAGTTCGACAAGTACGTCCACACCGGGCCGTTCGAGACGCCGTACACGCGGTTCCTCGCCGAACGGGGCATGCTCGAGCCCTATCAGGCATCGGTGAGGGCGCATTTCCGTGCGACACCGCAGCACTGGGAGGGTTTCACGAGCCCGTTGCCGCAGGAGCTCGACCTGACCTCCTTCTTGGCCGCGGAGGCCTTGACGTGGATCGGTCAGCAGGGTGGTGAGAAGCCTTGGTTCCTGCAGCTGTCGTTCGTGCAGCCTCACGTGCCGCTCATGGGCGATCCCGTGTGGGCCGAGCACTACGCCAACGTCGACATCCCTCGCACCGCGCCCGCGATCCCGTCGTCCACGCACCCCGACTGGTCGGTCCACCTGGCAGCGATGAGGAAGCACTCGACCAGCGAGTTGCTCACCGATGAGTTCGTGCTCGCCGGTGCCCGCCAGTACTACGCGATGGTGTCGCTGATCGATCAGAAGGTCGGCGAACTCCTCGCCACTCTCGAAGCGAGCGGCCAACTCGACGACACGATGGTGATCTACGCATCGGACCACGGCGAGATGCTCGGCGATCACGGGCTGATGGCCAAGCTGTGCTTCTACAAGTCCTCGGTGCGAGTGCCACTGATTGTCCGCCCGCCCGGAGGAATGGATCCGCTCGTCTTCGACGGTCCGGTGCAGGCATTCGACATCGCAGCGACCATGCTCGATGCCGCCGGCACTCGACTCGACGAAACCCCGGCACGGTCTCTGCTTCCGGTGCTGGCGGGCGCCAACTCCCACCGCGATGGTGCCGCGAGCATGATCCGGCTGCTTCCGATCTTTCCCACCTGGGTCGGTGTCACCAACGGGACCTGGCGGGCCACCTTCGACAACAACAGCGGCGACCTGGTCGAACTGTTCGATCTCGAGGCCGACCCGGACGAAGCAGTCAACCTCTGGGAAGCCGGCCCGGACGACGTCGTGGCGGACCTGCGCGAGCAGGCCCGACAGGCAGCCGAAGCATGAGCGGCGCACGAGCAGGAGGATCGAGATGAGCGAACTGATCTCGAGCGACGCGGGCGGGGTCGAGGTGACGCCCGGGGTGTGGATCTTGCCGGGCCAAGGCAACGCACTGGCGGTGAAGACGGTCGCCGGGGTGGTGCTCGTGGACACCGGCCCAGGCGGCTCACAGACCGAGAAGATGATCGCAGCGCTCCGGGCGCGAACCGACGCCCCTGTCGTGGCGATCTGCTACTCGCACGGCCACTTCGGCTACAACTTCGGAGTCCCACAGTGGCTGGATCACAACGCCGAGCGCGGAGATGCGCCGCCACGCCTGATTGCCCATCGCAACCTCCCGCGCCGATACGGCCGCTACGAAGAGACCGAGGGCTTCCAAGCCATCCTCAACGAGATGCAGTTCCCCGGCATCTCCGCACTGTTCGAACGGTCGGCGGTCTCCCCGACCGAGACGTTCGACCAACACCTGCTCCTCGCTGAGTCCCCGACGATCGAACTGCTCTGGGTCCCATCGGAGACCGACGACGCGCTGGCCGTGTGGCTACCCGACACACGCACCCTCTATCCCGGCGCTGCTGTCCCAGCCGAGTTCATCCCCAATGTCGGGACGCCCTTGCGTACCCAGCGCTTCACCGTGCGGTGGGCGGAGACCCTGGAGCGGCTCGTGGAGCTGCGCCCTGAGCGGCTGATCCTCGAGTTCGGCCCGGTCGTCGTCGGCGAGGACGCCATTGTCGAACGGCTCACCACCACCGCCCAGGCGTTGCGGTGGCTGCGAACCGCAGTGGTCGATCGCCTGAACAGGGGCATGGACGAGCGGGCCATCCTGGCGGATCTGGACTATCCGTCCGAACTGTTCGACCTCCCCTGGATGCAGCCGCTCTACGGCAGCCCCGACTACGTCGTCCGTGACCTCGTGCGTGAGGAGAGCGGTTGGTGGGATCGGAACCCCACGTCGCTGCATCCGGCTGCCCCGGCTGATGTCGCCAGGGCAACGTTCGACGCGATCGCCGATCCCGACGCCGTGATCGCCAGGGCCGAGGTGCTGGCCGCCGACGGTCAGGTGCAACTGGCGATGCACGTCATCGACCTGGTTGCCCTCGGCCCTGACGACGAACCGGCGGTGATGAGGGCTCGCAACGTCAAGGCCGACCTCTGCCGGGCGCGAGCCAAGGAGGTCCGCCCCTACCCGAGCAAGGGCCTGTACAAGTCCAGCGCGCTCCGGCTCCGGGCCGGCACGACGTCGTGGGAGGGACTGCTCCCATGACCGAACATCGAACGAGGCGATCGGCCGGACGCGCTGGTCTGGTCGCCAACGAGCCCCGAGCCTCTGAGGAAGGAACCTGACATGCGCTGCCTTCGTACCCCCGACGAGCGGTTTGCCGATCTGCCCGGCTACCCGTTCGCCCCGAACTACGTCGAGATCGATGACACCGACGGTGGCACGCTGCGCGTCCACTACCTGGATGAGGGTCCCGCCGATGGGCCGGTGGTGCTGTGCATGCACGGCGAACCGTCGTGGAGCTACCTGTACCGCAAGATGATCCCGCCGCTCGTCGACGCCGGCCTGCGGGTGATCGCTCCCGATCTCGTGGGTTTCGGCAAGAGCGACAAGCCGAGCGAGCGGAGCGATTACACCTACGCCCGCCACGTGGCGTGGATGCAGGCGGCAATCATCGACCATCTCGATCTGCGCGGCGTCACCTTCTTCGGCCAGGACTGGGGCGGCCTCGTCGGCCTCCGTCTCGTCGCTGAGAATGCCGACCGGTTCGACCGGGTGATCATCGGCAACACCGGCCTGCCGACCGGTGATGGGCCGCTGAGCAAGGCGTTCCTGCAGTGGCAGGAGTTCAGCCAGACCACGCCGGTGTTCGACGTTGGTTTCATGCTGCAGGCGGCCACGATCGTCGAGCTGTCACCCGGTGAGGTCGCCGCCTACGACGCACCGTTCCCCGATGACTCCTACCTGGCGGGTGCCCGTATCTTCCCCACGCTCGTCCCCTCCACGCCCAACGACCCGGCAGCCGAGGCGAACCGTGCTGCCTGGCGGGCCTTCGAGCAGTGGACGAAGCCGTTCATCTGCTGCTTCAGCGACAGCGACCCGGTCACTGCCGGCGGCGACCGGCTGTTCCTGGCGAGGGTTCCCGGCACCGCCGGGCAGCCCCACGTCACGGTGGAGCGCGCCCACCACTTCTTCCAGGAGGACGCCGCCCCACAGCTGGCGCAGATCGTGATCGACGCCCTCAACGCTCGGCCGCGATGAGTCGGCTCGAGCGTTCCGCCACCATCACCGCCAGGCCAGAGCGGGTGTGGGAGATCCTCGCCGACTTCGGATCGATCGCCGACTGGGTCCCATTGATCCAGCACTCCTGTCTACTCAGCGACCAGACCGAGCGACCCGGTACCGTCCGACGGGTCCAGATCGCACGCCAAACCCTCGTCGAGCGAATCGTCACCTGGAACCCGGGCCGTGAGCTCGCGTACGACATCGAAGGCCTCCCTCAGATCGTCGGTACCCCCCGTACCACCTGGCGGCTGGCACCCACTGCCGATGGCACGAGCGTGGTGCTCACGACCGAGATCGACACCGGACCGAACCCGGTCAAGATGCTCGCCGCCAAGAAGGCACTGGAGCGCATGGCCCTGGCCTCAGAACTGATGCTCGCCGGGCTCGCCACCGCCACCCAAGCGACCACAGAGGAGGAAACGCCATGACGCCCCGACCCGACGTGATCGTCATCATGACCGACGAAGAGCGCGCAGCTCCCCCCTACGAGAACGACGAGTTGCGCGCCTGGCGCCGCTCGCTCGCTGGAGCAGCGTGGTTCGACGATCATGCCGTCTCGTTCGATCGGCACTACACCGGTTCGCTCGCGTGCGTCCCAAGCCGTCCGACGCTGTTCACCGGCCAGTACCCCGACGTCCACGGCGTCACCCAGACCGACGGGCTCGGCAAGTTGGCGGACGACACCCGGATGCGCTGGATGCGACCGCACGAGGTGCCGACCCTCGGCAACTGGTTCCGCGCCGCGGGATACGACACCCACTACGACGGCAAGTGGCACATCACCCACGCCGACCTCCACGGAGCCGACGGCGAGCCGCTCCCGACCAACACCGACGACGGCGACGTACTGGCCGACAACGTCCAGCGCTACCTCGACGCCGACCCGCTCGGCCCGTTCGGGTTCTCGGGTTGGGTCGGGCCCGAGCCCCACGGAGGACGGGTCGCGGACTGCGGACTCGTCCGCGACCCGCTGATCGCCGACCGTGTCGTGGCGTGGCTCGAGGACCGGTACGCCCGCCGGCGAACGGGTGATCCCGACGCACTGCGACCGTTCCTGCTGGTCGCGAGCTTCGTCAACCCGCACGACATCGTCCTGTTCCCGGCCTGGGTGCGCAACGGCATGCCGAGTCAGCTCGCCCGGGTGGAGGTGCCCGCGATTCCGATGTCGCCGTCGGATTTCGAGGACCTCCGGCACAAGCCGGCCGCCCAGGTCGCCTATCGCGCGGCCTACCCCTCGTGCTACGGGCCGGCCGCCATCGTGGCGCCGATCTACCAGGAGCACCACCAGCGGTACCGCGATCTGTACTACCAGCTGCATGCCACCGTCGACGGTCCACTCGATCGGGTCCGACGGGCGGTGACTGCCGGGGTCGAGTCGTCGGGTGGCGACGCAGTGATCGTGAAGACAGCGGACCACGGTGAACTCCTCGGATCGCACGGCGGACTCCACCAGAAGTGGTTCCAGCTCTACGACGAGTCGACTCGAGTTCCGTTCGCGATCGCCCGTGTGGGGTCACCGGCGACAACGGCGCGGCGTGTCGACACCCCCACGTCGCACATCGACCTGGTGCCCACTCTGCTGGCCGTCGCCCGGATCGACGAGGCGGCGACTGCGGAGGTGCTCCGAGCAGACTTCTCCGAGGTCCACCCGCTGCCGGGCATGAACCTCATGCCGGTGGTCGACGGCACCGAAGCACACCGCGATCGGGTCGTCTACATCATGACCCGCGACAACATGCCCGAGGGCGACACCGGTGCCAGCGGCGTCGCCCGGGCGAACGGCCGAGCCTCCGATGCGCCGGGCATGCTACGGATCAATGTGCCGGCGCATGTCGCCACCAACTTCGAGGGAATCGTGTGCCGCATCGACGACGCCGATGCCCCGGGAGGCGCCGGGCATCTCTGGAAACTCGTCCGCACCTTCGACGACCCGGCGACGTGGACCGAGCCCGGTGTCCGCCAGCTTGCGAGCGACGGGATCGGTGGCCCGGTGTACCGCACGAACGTCCTGCCCGACCAGTGGGAGCTGTACGACCTCGCCGCCGACGCGGTCGAGGTGCGCAACCGTTGGGACGACCCCGATGCCGCTGCGGTGTTGGCACTGATGAGAGAGCGGCTCAAGGCCGAACGGCACCGGTCGGTTCCCGAGCGCAACGCGCCATGGCCGTACGTCACCAGCAGGCTCGTCGAGATCGACAAGGTTCCACTGATGCCGCCTCGCCGACTGGTCCAGCAACAGCTCGGTGAACGAGTCGGCCAACGTCGTGAAGTTCGAGCGCAGTTGCGCCAGCGGGGTCCGCGGCCGAACCCGCCACGGCCGGCGAAGGTGATGCGGAAACTGCTGCAACGCGCCGGGCTTCACCCCGACGACAGCATCGAGATCTCGATCGACCTCAGCGGCCGACGGGCGCTGGTGATCGCGACGAACCACGGACAACTCGACGTCGGCAAGCCGACCGGGGTGTTCGCCAGTGAGCTGACCGTGCCGTACTACGCCTTCCTCGACGCTGGCATGACCGTCGACGTCGCCAGCCCCAAGGGAGGTGCGATCCCGGTCGACCCGCTCTCGTTGAAGCCGGCGATCAGGACGGACAGCGACGACCGGATGCTCGGCGACGGCGACCTGCGCTCCAAGCTCACCGACTCGCTCGCGATCGGCGCTCTCGACACGGCCGATTACGATCTCGTCTACCTCGCCGGAGGATGGGGTGCTGCGTTCGACCTCGGAACGTCTGACGACGTGGCGAACCAGATCACTGCCGCGAATGCCAACGGTGCAGTGATCGGAGGCGTCTGCCACGGCCCGCTCGGACTGCTGAGGGCGCGATGGGCCGACGGGTCACCGTTGGTCATGGGACGGCGGCTCACGGCCGTCACCGACGCCCAGATCCGCCAGCTCGGCATCACCTCGACCCCACAGCACCCCGAGCGAGAACTGCGCGCTGCCGGAGCAGAGTTCGAGTCGGCCACCGCGCGTCGGGAGGTCCTCGCCAACCACTGGGTCGTCGACGGCAACCTCGTCACCGGCCAGAACCAGAACGCCGCGCCGATGGTCGCGCGCCTCATGCTGGAGCAGCTCCGATGACCAAGTCCCGAGATCGGTTCCGGTTCGGGCAAAGAGGTGGCGGACTACTGAGTGAAGCGCCCCGGGTCTCATAGAGGCACGGTGGCTTGAGTCTCGGCCTGTTCAGCTGAGTGCTGTTGACGGTAGTAGCGGCCTCAAAGGCAGCGGGTGTCGTGAAGCCGGGATCGGGTTCGATCTCGCCATGAAGGCGCCGGTTATTGATCCAGTCCACGAAGCTGAGGGTGGCGAACTCGACGTCGTCGAGGCCCCGCCAGGGGCCTTTCGGATCGATCAGCTCCGACTTGTTGAGCCCGTTGAACGATTCGGCCTTGGCGTTACCGAACGAGTCGCCCTTCGAGCCGACCGACGCGTCATTCCGACGCCTCCCGGTCACTGCCAACGACAATCGAAACCCGCCGGTCCAACAGCGCTGACAGTTCAGCGATGTCTTCAAGCCGCATCCACACGTCGCCGCTGAGGATCCCTCGCAACCGGTCGTAGGTGAAGGCGGGGTGCCGTCGCGTGAACTCCGAGACGTTGCCGGCGTCGCTCGCATTGATGGCGTCGCGGAACTGACGGGCCAACTCGTGCTGCAACTGGGCTGCGCGAAGGCCGGCTTCCGTGCCGGAAGCGGGCACACGCCACTGCTTCGCCCGCGGCGTCCCGAACACGTTCACCAGGGTCCGTCGAGCCGCAGTTGATGAAGCTGGCTCGACGTACGCGGAGGGTGCCAACTTGCGCGCCATGACCGCGACCGTAGGTCGCACCGGCAGGGTCATTCAGCGACCACACTTCCTGGCACAGGTTGCGTATGATACATGTATCAGATTTTATGTCTCCAGTTGCCGTTTTGGTGATGGGTGTGAGTGCGCAAGCGCGCAGTGCTCGCACCAGTGCTCCTCACGACAACCAAGAAGGAGAGAAGAATGTCGAGTCCGAACAGTCATCAACTCGTCGTCGGCGATCGAGCGCACCGCATCGTCGCCACGGCGCTGCGCAGCGAGCCACCGAGCACTCGTGCGGCCGCCGCGATCGTGCTGACCCGGTGCGGCCGCCAGGTCTTCGCGGAGCACCCCGTGGAGTACCGCACTCGCGAGTCTTTGCTCGACGCGGTCACTGCGGCAGGGGTCTACCTCCACCGCTTCCGGCCGACCAATGGATGGCATCTCGTGGCAGACGAGTTCGCGGTCGATGGTGCTCGCTTCGATCTGGTCCACCGCAGCGACGCGGGTGCCGTTCTGGTCGATGAGCTGAAGCTCGGCGTGGGCCGAGGTGGCGAGACAGCGGTGCGGGAGCAGATCGATCGCTACCTCGATGCCGGTCGCCGCATGTGGGGCTCGTCGTTCATCGGTGTCCGTCTCTGCGCTGTGCACGAGCCGCTGCAGAGTCGGCTGTATCTGCCCGATCGGCGGCGATCGGTACTGCTCACCGACGCCGACGTGATCGAAGGGCTGGCAGTCCAATGATCACCGATCTCTCAGCAGCCCAAGCTGCCATCGACCACATCCGTCGCCTCGCAAGTGAGAACGACGGGAAGGTGCCGACCGCCATCGTCCGTGCCACCGCTGAGCGTTTCGAGTGCACCGAACGGACCATCTGGGGTTGGCTCAAGAACGGCATTCCGGCGCCGCGCTCGCCCCGAGTGCTGCAGGACGCCCACATGGACGCGATCGCCGCAGAGAACGGCGACCTCAAGCGGGCTTGGAAGAAGCTCGCCGGGGCGGGCGAGTATCCGTGCGGCTACCGACAGTTCGTTCGCGACGTCAACGCACTGCCCCCGGTCATCGCGGCAGGGCTCACGGGTGGCGTGAAGGAAGCACTGAAGCATGGGCTCTACTTGAAGGGCACCAGCACTGGACGGCTCGACCGCGTCATCTTCGACCACACGATGGCCGACATCCGGCTTCGCCGCGAGCACGCTGGCACTGTCGAGATGTTCCGTCCTTGGGTGACGCTGCTGATCGACTCGCACACCCGAGTGATCCTCGGGTGCACGATCACCGAGGGGGACGGCGTCGGAGGCGACCCGAACACCGAGAGCCTTGTGGCCCTCATGGGCGGCGCCATCCGCGGCCAGACGGCAGCCGACGGCACCTTCGTCGGCGGAGTGCCCCGACTGGTCCAGTTCGACAACGCCAAGGCCCACCTGGCCGAGGCGATGCTCAACGGATACCTCACTCTGAGGATTGCCACCCATGCGATCCAGCCGGGGTCGCCATGGCAGGACGGGCGCGTCGAGCGACTTATGCGAACCTTCAAGGACGAGTTCCTGTCGAGCCTGCCGGGCTTCACCGGCGCACTCACCGACCGCTACGACCATCCTGCGTGGAAGCCCGACGACTGCATGTCCATGGACGAGTTCATGGTTCGTCTCGAGCAGTGGATCGATGACTACAACTACGAACGCGTCCACTCTTCGCTCGGCTGCACACCGTTCGAGGCATGGCGAGACGACCCGGTGCCGATCGAACGGGTCGACGACGCGCTCATTCGCCACGGCTTCCTCGCGAGCCACAGCGGGCGAAAGGTCAGCAAGAACGGCGTGCGTTTCAAGGACATCGACTACGTACACGCCAACCTCAGCCGCTTGGTGGGCAAGCGGATCACAATCCGCCACCTGCCGAACGACCGCTCGTTCATCGACATCTACCTCGATGACGACTTCGTCTGTACGGCGATCCCGCATGAGCGTATGTCCAAGGACGAGCGCATCGAGATCGTTCGCCAGCGCGAACGAGATGTGCGCATGGTCAACAAGGTCGTCAAGCGCAGCCGCAAGCGCGCCATAGAACGGGAGTTGGCGGGGAATCCACTTGCCGGTCCCGAACGAGACCCATCGATGCCGGCGCGGACAGCGGCCGACACAGGCGACGACGACTTCCTCTCGTTCCTCGAGGAGAACACGGCTGAACAGGAGGACCGTCCGTGATCACGCTCACCAACGATCTGCTCGAGACCGCCGCGCCCGTGCCTGAGCACTTGCCAGGCCTCCAGGGCGCGGCGACCATCAGAACACCCGGTCTTCGCGAGATCCAACATGCCGTCACTCAGTTGTACGACAGCGGCGGCATCGTGCTGATCGACGGAAAGCCAGGGGTCGGCAAGACGTTCGGCACCAAACACGTGCTCGCACAACTCGGTGTGCGCGTCCACTGGGCAGACATGCCCGATACACCGAAGGGCAAGGAGGCGAACGCCCGCATCTTCACAGCGGTCACCGGCCGCCGCCCACCGCTGCGGATGACGGAGTACGCCCTCACCGACGAGACCGTCGACGTACTCGATGGGCTGAAGGCGGTGCTCGTTGTCGACGAGGCACAGAACATGACCAAGAGCGCACTCAGGCAGCTTCGCTACCTGCACGATCGGCCGACGACGAAGGCGCTTGTGGTTCTGCTGGGGCCGGGAGTGATCAAGGTCGTGACCCAGGTGCCCGAGTTGGACAGCCGAGTGGCCCGCCGGGTCCAGGTGAAGGAACTCACGGGCGCACAGCTACGCGAGCTGCTCCCCCAACTGCATCCCGCGCTCGAGGCGATGTCGGAGCCGGTCCGGGTGCAGCTCGCCGAGTACGCACGAGGGAACCTCCGCCAGTGGGCACGCGTGCTCGAGGTTGCCAACAGCATGCAAGTCGACCCCACGACCGGTATCGACCAGCGTGCAGCCAAGTTCATCATCCGCGCGATCACCGGCGGTGCATCGTGACCTGCCTCCTCAAGGTCTCGACGCTCGGAGACCCGCTGGCAGCCGATGCCGAGTTGACCGTCCAGCGTCCGCGATGGGCTGTGATGCGGGCTCGGCCGAACTTCAAGGAGAACGGACAGGTGCTGTGGGCAGACCTGCTCGATGCGCTCGGACACGAGGTGTCGTCCTCGTTGCGCGGCAGAGCCGGATCACATTCCGAGACACTCGCCTTCTGCTGGCTGGCGGCGGGCGACGTGACCGACCTGATCGTGGCCGGGGCGCATCTGCTTCCGCCGCGCTCACTCATCGACCTCTGCACGATGACCACGGCGGCAGGCGTGCGCACCTGGCTGTTGTACGACATCGAGACGTGCGACGAACGCGAGGAGGCCGAGGTGAACCTCGCACTCACCACCGTCCCGCTCGACCGATTCCTGGAGGTCAGGCAGGAGTGCGGCGAGGCCGGGCAGACCGGGACGGCCTCTTCGTTTCCCGTCGTTCCCGACGTGCACTTCCTTGGCTTTCTCGACGCAGTCGGCCAGGTCCTCAGTGCCGACGACGCCGAAGTCGCAGCGCAGACCTTCCGAACCGGCCGGGAGACCATGAAGGCGCGGTTGGCCGCAGCCTGCGATGTCGACGAGAACGACCTCGCCATGCACCTCCACGAGATCACCGCCCACACGAACGACCTCAACGAGCTGACCGCACTGGTCAAGGGAGCCCAGACCGGCGCCTTCGCCTGCGGCTGGCATGCACGAGTGGATGTCCGGAAGTGGGCGCAACGAGGCATGGTGGCAGGGCTCAGTCTTCATCTCGACGAGGCGGACTGGGAGAAGTTGTCGCACCAACACCGTCCGCACGAGGGCGCTACGTGCGTGCTGTCGACACTTGGGTTCAGCGTGGATGCGCTGCCAGGCGTTCGAGCCGCGGACGTCGCCGACGATGGAAGCACCGTGGTCAAGAATTGCGAGGCCGTCGAGGTACCGCCGCCAGCGCGACACCTACTCGTCGCTCAGCACATCTTCCGAGCGTTGGCCGGCGCAGAGACAGACCGGTTCCTCGTACAGGGACCCAAGGAGCCCGCGATCAACGACAAGTGGGCCGGCCGGTTGCTCAGGGTCGTCACGCAGGACACCGGCGTCGTCCTTCGCGGCTGGCACGCGAGCAGGAAGACCCTCGGCGGAGCGGGCTGGACGCACCGCCTCGGTGTGGCGATGACGAGGGTGGCGTCATGAAGCTGAACCAACAACTACTCCGAGCCCGGCGCATGGAACTCGGACTCACCTCCCGCGAAGTGGCCCGCCAGGCGAACGTGTCGCAGGGTCTCGTCAAACGTCTCGAGGACACAGGTGATGCCGCGGTGCTCCAAGTGGAGACGCTCACTGCGATCCTGAACGCACTGTCGCTCGACCTCGTCGACGTGCTCGAGCGTGCCACGGTGCCGACGGCGCCGGATGATCTCGTCGCCGCCGTCGGCGGGCTGCTACAGGAACGCAAACGGGGCGTCACTGCGTTCGAGATCGCCGCCGCACTCGGCGTCCACCTCGACCAGATCGAACCCGCATTGCAGGTACTGGATGCGCACCTCCGACCGGCTGGCCTTCGGATCCATCGCACTTCCAATGGTGTCAGCATCGTTCCGATCGCACGACCGGATCTCGGATCAGGGTCCGGCAAAGAGCGGCTCCGCTACCTGTCGAACCTCAACAGCGGTGACCTTGCTCTGCTCTACCGCGCGCTCACCGAGCGGGTGCCGGCCAACACCGTCGCAGCGACCGCGAACGGCACCGTCAACCTCCAGAAACTGGAAGGCGCTGGCCTCGCTCACATCCGCGACGGCGTTGTTGAACCAACAGCTCAAACGATGTTGAGTCTGAACATTACGTCTGAGAAGTCAGAAGCTCGACGCGTCGAAGAGGCTGCCGGCCCCGCCCACAGATAGCGCTGGCGTTCGTTGGGTGTAGAAGCCTGAGGCCGTCCTTGCAAAGGGATCGGCAAGCTCTTCGGCCGTCAATCGCCTCTTCGGGAAGAAGCTCAGGTGGCCACGCTTCGACGGGCCGAACGAGCTGTTGCGCCACGTCACGGGCGGAGGTGAGGTCAGTTTGTTGACGAGCGGAAGGAACGTCGTGGCGAGTTCGACCTTGTGCTGCTTGACGCTCGTCGACTCCATGCACAGCCGGGCGCACCCGACGAGGACGTCTGCGAGTTGGATGAGGTGGCTGAACTCGCTGTGCCCTTCGACCGACTGATGGTCCGAGTCGATGAACCGCACGTCGTGATTCATGACACGGATGTCGTGATCCCAACTGCAGCGCTTCAGCGACCCAACCCCGAAGTAGGGGTCGTGCTCGAGGTTGCCTTTGTCGCAGTACACGGCTTCGACGACTGCGTTCTGACCGAAGAACGTCTTCATCCCGTAAGCGATCGGCGACCGCGCGAACCGAGCCTGAACCCTGTCATCATCCTTTGCTCCGAACGCCTCGTACGAGAGCATCCTCGTGTCCACAGCGTTCACGACGAAGTGGAAGCGCGGGTCGTACATGAGCAGCTGCACCCACTCTTCCGCGAGCCGTCGCTTCTGGTCGTTCGTGACGCGTTCGAAATGCAGTTCCCTCGAGTAGCCGACCCTTGATCGTGCGGCTTCCATCGAGTGCAGCACCGAGTCGAGGTCGCTTGCCCGGACGAGGACGGCACCGATGTAGAGCCACGGGCATTCCCTCGACGGCTTCGACTCGTCCATGAAGATGAGGACGGGCTCATCCGGAACCGGCCGGAGTTCAAACAGTTGGCTGTCCATCGACGTCCTTTCTGGGACTCGACCACGAATGCGCGAGGGGGAGGCACCCGGCCTCCCCCTCGTTCGGTTCTTCGGACCACTGAAAGTGCGTGTCACCGCATTGAAGTTCGGATGTCACTCCACTGAAATCTCGGCGTCACTTCCGCTGAAATCTCGGAGTCACTTCACATCAGGAACAGCCGCTGGTACTCCCGCACGACGGACACGCATGGCACGAACCGGCGCGCATCATCTGCACGCCACACTGCATGCACATCGGAGCATCGGAGTGCTTGTTGCCCGGACGGCTCATCTCACCCGAGTGATCGCTGATCGGCGCCGGCGGAGCGATGCCCATCTCGATCTGGGTCACGAGTTCCTCGACCGACGGAATGCTCTTCGGGTCGGCGGCGAC
>Ga0075473_10000453_pt1 | contig 16908 bp, 8 predicted proteins | sample DEB19_08_DNA_FD_76340 | JGI IMG/M metagenome (GOLD analysis project Ga0075473, IMG submission 76340) | Aqueous microbial communities from the Delaware River and Bay under freshwater to marine salinity gradient to study organic matter... | ecosystem: Environmental > Aquatic > Marine > Coastal ... | reverse complement strand
CTGTTGATATTTGTACAATCTAGACCTTGTGTATTACCGGCGGTAATATCACTACCGATGTTGATTGGAATTGCTGGCCATTGACCATCAAATCCACCTTGGAAACCTACCAAGAACTTACGCAACTTGACATAGGTTGATTCATTTACTGGATCGTAGTTACTTGGAATACTACCACTTAGGGTTGGTGACAATAGTGATCCTGTTCCATTTGCATAGAACTTAGCACTATCGGTACCCCATGTCTTGTCTTCCAAGTCGAAGTCAATATTTACACCATTTACACTACTTGGTAGTGGTTTGAAGTATTGATATGTATCATTATATACACCTACGTTAGCAGATGATGTAGGATACAATGAGGTCAATTCATCATCAGCTTGTGGTACTGCGTTGAACACTGTACCAGAAGCATACTTACCAGGAGCCAATGACCAGATACTTGCTTTGCTGTATCTTACTGGAGGAATAATATCAGCCAAAGTACCAGCAACTGGAGTTGAATATGATTCAAATCCGTATGGAACGGATACTTCTGGATATAAACCATCGGCCATTTCAATTCTGATAAATTGACTCAAGTTTGCGTATGTACCAAACTCAATAACTTTACCAGCGAATGTAATATAAGCATATCTATCACCAATTCTACGAGCAATGAAGTTAGCAGATGCAGGATCTAGATTCAAGTTTTGATAAATTTCCAAATATTTTGGACGTTTATCAGTATCACTATAAGCACGTACTGCTAATGTGAAACTACCCCAATCGCTACCTGGGACTGTACCAGCCAACTTAACGTTGCTGATTTCAATCTTATATTTCTTGTTACTCAATGTACCATCACTCAAGGTGTGTACTTTGAACAATTGGAACTTGGTTGGGGTGGAAGCACCAGATGCGCTACCTTTGAATGGAGCAATCTTTTGAGAATAGATCCATGGGGTATAAGCATTTGTGATACTGAATTGACTATCACCAGCATTTAAGTTTGTGCTGTATTGATCGACGAACTTTAGAGGTTCACCGACTGCAAATCCTGTTTCAGGAGCAGTCTTAGCAGACAACTTCCAACCGCCGCCTTCTGCACTTGGACGAGTCTTTTCTGCTACGAATCTTTGAATGCTATCATTAAACAACAAGTAGTTGTAAGCAGCTTCTACTTTTTGTCCAGCAACTTGTTTAGCAGGATTACCAGCGGTAGGATCCATACCAAATACGTTCGCAATATAGTTATTATCACTTTCATTTAGGGTGAAGTCATAGTAACCATATGTTCCTGAACTTGTGCTACCATCATTATTTGCGAAGTTATACTTCAAAATTAGTTGATAAGCATTTTCGTTTGGATTGATTAATCCCTTATATGGGAATACTGAACTTGTCAATTGACTCAAGGTTGATGTGTCAAATCCAAATACTTCATAGCTACTATTGAATTGGGTTGAACCATTTTGAGTATTATTCAAAACAGCCAATACCATCTTGGTTCTAGCAGATGTATTTGGATTACATGGATCTCCACCTGAGTTATCTTGACTTGTGAATGTACCATTAAAATCACCATAAGCACCACCAATTAGACCCAAGAATTGTAGTGAAGAACCACAACTGGTTGAACTTCTAATAGATTTTACACTTGCACTATATACTGATAAAGTACCATTTACGTCAAACGTGGTTGTATCATAATCCAAGGAAATCTTGGCGCTTGAAGTCATCGATGCTGAGAAGTAAGCAACAGTTTCAGAACTTTCGTTGAAAGCTGTAGAAATCTTAACTTCTGGACTTACATCTTGACCTTGTACACTGGAACTCAAATAGTAATAACCAGCAAACAATCCAGCTGTTGGAGTTGTTCCTGTGATCTTTCTATACAAGTATGTGTTGGCACCAGAACTATTTGTTGTAGTCACTGTTCCAAGATTTACTTGTTTTCCGGCATATAATACTGAACCACTTAGTGATCCGCTTATATTTGTACCATTATATCTAGATGGATAGTTACTTGTTGCAGCTTTTGAAGCAAACTTACCATTAACCACACCATTTAGTCTCAAACGAGATGTATCATATCTGTAAACAAAAGCTGCGGTTGATTTTGAACCGCTTATACTTGCATTACTAAAATCAAGTGCGTTGTTTGCGTCATATTTACCAAATACCAAACCATAAGTTACATCATTACCACTTAGTGTATAAGATGCGGTCAAATAGTTATAATATGGTCGTGAACTTGCTAAATATGATGATGAATAAGTAACTGAATATCTGGTTGATCCAATAGAAGCGGAAATTACGCCTGAGATCAAAGATTTATCATAGTCGAAGTTAGCTAATGTATAGTCACTAGAACCACCGACTGGTTGAACCTTCTTACCTTGTTGTACTACAGAGGCACTGAAGATATAACTATTTCTGGTGGTTGTAATCTTAAACAATTTACCTTTACTACCAGATGAAGCTAATGATGCTGATAGTGTGTTACTATTTGCTGCATCAGGCCATCCGGCAGATACTAAGAATTGTTGAATTTCAGTGTTTGAAGCGCGGGTAACGTTTATAGATGAAGAAAGTGTTCCGGTGCTACCTGCGATACCACGAATACCAGTGATGCTTGAATTAATAGTTGATGAACTATATTCAAGAATGATGTTTGATGTATAGGAATCACTATCCAAATACATAAATGATGCGGTGGTCAAAGCACCCAAGTCGCTATTTCTGTTCCAGTAGCCTGGTTCAGCATATACAACTAATGGATTCTTTTGCCAGTATCCAGTTAAACCACCGATACGAACGATGGTTACTACACCCTGTTGGATTAGATATTCTTTGGCTGTGTATGGACCATAATACACCCCATCAGCTACACCGAAACGTTGCTCGAGCATCGCTACTTCAGTGATTCTGTTTGGGAAGAATGCTGGTCCGTCTGAAAATGGTGCTACGATGGCACCTCCGATATTGGCTACGCCTTGGGCTAGCCCTGACAAGTCATTTTCTCTGGTAAATACACCAGGACTTACTATATTTTGTGTTGGTGAAAATCTTCCACCTTCTTGTATTGGCATAATTTATTCCTTTCAAAAGTTAGGTTTAATTTATAAATAGTGCCAGAAAAAGTCAACATCTCACTATTTATTATATCTTTTGAAATTTTATAATGCACCTATAAATTTTTTAATAATTTCTATTGAATCAACTTTGTTTAAATCAAATGTCTCCAAGTTGTATATGGTATTATATTTTTCTCTGGAAATTTCAAAATTATCAAACTCATCATTAAATTCTGTCATATTTATCTGATATTTGAAATTAGTACCCCGAGTTTGATTATATAAATCTATATAAGATCCCCAAATTCTAGAATCTTCTAAACTAGAAGTTTTTAAATTAAACATGAAGTTATAATCTTTTATATTAAATTCATATTCATCTATTAAACTCACACCATTTTCTAAACTGAATGCATATAGTTTAATATAATCAAATTGTAAGGATTTAATATTTGTTCGTAAATACCAATGTCCTATCTCAGGAGTTTCTGTTGAATAAAACTCATGCTCTTTGCTAGAAATTACATAATGTAGAGTATGATTAAAATATCTATCTGGTATGTTAGCAAATGTCAATTTAATAAACGACTCCGTATATTTTACATTAAAAAAATTATTTTTTGATCTCATTGTAATTTATAAATTTTGTTGTTTATGATTAATAAATCAATAGTACCCTCAGATAAATGTGATAACGCATCGTTTGGGGAATTAATTATTGGTTCACCATGACCATTGAAACTAGTATTCATTAACACAGGTATATTTGTTTTTTCATTAAATTTACTTAGTATCTTATGAAACAAAGAATGTCGATCCTTATTAACAACTTGTGGCCGGGCTGTATTATCATGAAAGTTTATAACCGCAGGTATCTTTTTAGCCCATTCTTCACGAACTGTATAACACAATGTCATAAATTCAGCGGCCTTTTTAGATTTATAAACATGACATATATTTTCGATATGTTCTTCCATAATAATAGGAGCGAAAGGCATTATTTCATCTCTCTTTAATCTTTTATTGATGTAAGCGTGTGTTTCTAATCTAGTTGGTTCAACAACTATAGATCTAGATCCTAAAGCTCTAGGTCCATACTCAGTAGCTCCGTCAAAAATACCAATAACTTTTCCATCAACGAGATAGTTTGCAACATTATCAAAGTTTAATTCTTCTTCTACAATGTTTTTTCTAAAATTCGTCGAAAAATTATCCAAGTCGTTCTGTATATCTACAGACGAATGTTTTTTTCCAAAGAAAACATCTTTTATACGACGATTTGTAAATTCTCCTAGTTCAACTCCATATGCAATTGCGGATCCTAATGATAATCCTTCGTCACCCATCGCTGGATAAATCCATACATTTTTAAATGGAAGGTATTCATTAATTTTTTGATTTAACTTTACATTTGCAAACACTCCTCCAGCTAAACAAATATTATCAAACGGACCATATTGGTCATACAATGATTTAATATGAGTCAACAGAGTATTTTCTGTTAAGTATTGTAGATTATATGCTAAATTTCTTTTTAAATTAATAGCTTCTTCGGCATTTAAATTCTGCAAAAGATTTTTAAATTTATTTTCAATTGTACATGAAGCTTTTATCATGTCATTCTTTACAAAGAAACTTAATATATCATAAATTTTATGATCAAACTCTCCTTGTGCAGCAAGACCCATTATTTTACCCTCATCTTTTAAAGGGGTAAGACCAAATATATAACACATCAAGTACCACATGTTTGCGATACTCCCATGTTTTACTCGTTCACCTACTTCAACCAATTTACCATTTTTAACTATATATGATGCCGATTGATTATCATTGAGATTATTAAACCAGTTATATCTTTGATAATTGGAAATATTTAATTCCGTCCAATTATCATCTCCTATATCACCACCATCGTAGGATATGACCAATGTATTATCATTAAATCCAGATGTATAATAAGCGCCACATGCGTGTGCGTAATGATGTCCTATTAATCTTATACTTTTATTTTTTAATATATTTACAATATCATCATGTCTGTGGTGAATGGCGGGTTTTGCAACTGCAAATTTTACACTCGGATCTGTTATGTCAAAATCAAAATCCTTTTGAATTGCTGCAAAACTATGTGATGGAAACAAACCACCAGCGTATGCTGATTTCACTCGCGAGAATCTCTCCTCGGTATAACAAGCTAATATTTGATTATTTTCAATCAAAGAAAAACCCACATCATGTGCGCCGATATAACTTCCTACAATTTTCATAAATTATGATCTTTTATCAGACTATCAATTTTTTCTATAACCATTTGCGGAGTAATTGATTTTGTACACTCAAACATTTCCTTTTTATCGGGTTTTGGGCACCACATCCAATTACCTCTGTCGAAATAATTATCATTCCAACATCCATTACATACATTTTTATTTTGAACTCTATATGGAGTTTCAAATTCAGTATAGTCATGAGAAAATCCACTAATTAATGTTACTGGCTTTCCTATAGACCAGGCCAACCAAGATAATCCAGATGGAAGTCCTATAAAAAATGAACTATGATAAATTTGATTAATACGATCTTCTAATGAATAATTTCCGGTTAAATCTAATGCATTAGAAGGGATTGTGTTCATATTACTATTGTTTCCAAAAGAACTATTTTTATCTATACAAACTACATCGAATCCTTTTGATTTTAAATAATCCACTATAATATTCCAACCACCTTTGTAATTCCAATATTTTGCTTGTGCAGTACTTTGCGTTGCAATAGTAACATATGGCTTTGTGAATTTAGATGGGGATAATCTATAATCTAAAGATGGTCTTTCAGGAACATAATTTAAACCTAAATAATCACTCGCTACTTTTTGCAAAGGTTGTTTTCTAACATCGTTCTTACATCGCATTGCATTAATAGAACTATTATCTACATACCATCCAGGCTTGTATGTTGCAAATAAATCAGGAACAGATTCATCAAAATTTATAAATTTAATATCCTTATATTTATTTTGAAACAATTCACGAAGTCTTATTTTTAAGAATAAGTTACATTTGTGTTTTTTTCTAAATTGTTCTGCTATTGGCATCCAACATAACTGATCACCCAATGCATTAGTTTCATACTCTATTAGTACATTCTTATCTTGCAAGTCCAAGTCATAATTTAAAACAATTTCATTTGTTAAATTACTTTTAACTATTAAATTATATGGTATAAAATACGTATAATCACATCTACCCCACCAACCATCTTGCAAGTTGGTATCGTACAAAACTTCATCCGTTAAGGAATTTTTAAATTTTACGTTAAACGTTTCATCTTTATTAATACACTTTGTAATTTGTACAAATGCATTATCATTAAATGAATATTCAACATGAACTTTATTATTAACTTTATTTGTATTTTTATTTAAATTTGAATAAATATCTATAAATTTTTTCGCAAACAATTCATTTGTATACTCGTTATATAACTCAATCAGTTGATCAACTCTATTGGTATACGAATTATTATTTGCAGCTTTTAATGATTCAGTATGATAATATTCATAGTTTGAAATAACCTTATTGATTGCATCTTTTATTTGTTTTGTATCTCTATCAACGACGATCATTCCATCATAACGTTTATTTTCAAACGTTCCTACAACTGGTAGTCCACAAGCCATAGCTTCCAGTAATGTTAAATTAGGATGACCAGCTTCTAACTCCGATGCGTGAATGAATATGTCATGGTTGTTGTATAATTCTATTAAACCATTTTCATCAAGATCAAATATTTTAGTTAGATGTTCATAATTGTTCAATGATGGATCTAAAGTTTCAAAAAACTTTTTATTGTTACTTGGCCCAGCAATTGTAATAGGTAGATTCAACTCTTTAGCAGATTGTATTGCATACGTGAATCCCTTTCTATCATAAGATTGATTGTTTGCATAACCATTATTGGCAACACACAAAAGTTTATATCTTTCTTTATTATAATTTTTATATTTAAAGACATCGGTATTTACGGCGTGTGAAAAATAACGCAACTTTTTGCTACCAAAATAATCAACCAAATATTTTGCCGGACATGTTGATATTATACTATTTTCTATAGCCTTTAAATTTTCCTTAAAAACATCTGAACTTTTTCCATATAGGAACGCGTGATGATCATGTAATGTAAAAATATATGGTATACCACGCTCATAACATTCATTGGCTAAGTTTGCAACGTGAACGTGTACGATTGTATTGTCATTATATTTAATATCATTTAAATATTTAATCTCACATTGTAATCCCTTAGAATTCAATTGTTGATGATAATCCCAAATAATTTTTTCAATAGCCCCCCAACCATTTGGTGGAATTGGAAGCAAACCTAGATGCACTTGTACTACTTTCATAATTATTTAGCTATAAAATGTCCGTTGTTTTTTAATTCTTCGATTGACGAAAATTCAGTTAAAACTTCTTTTATGATACGAGCTTTGTCTTTATCAAAAATGGTGTTTAATACTTTATACTTGTTATTTTCACGAAAATCAACCTCTATGTGCCACCAACCACCATTTATTATTTGTTTAATTTCTCTCTTAATCAGAATATCATTTTCATAAACACATATTTCATTTAGTTTATTATCAATTTTATTATTAAAATTGCTCAAACATACAAATTTGTTTTTATTTGGAATAGGTAGAACAGTTAAATATTCACACATAGAAAACATGTTAATTTCACTATTATTGAAAAAACTTTCTTCATTGTTTTTATAATCGATGTATATATCTTTCTTTTTATTTATCAGTTTATTATAATAAAATTGTTCAAGTCCATTTGATATGCCTGTTTCTTTTACAAATGTCTCATATGTAGTTGGAGTAAAGTACTCAAATAGTTCAAGATAGAACTCTGTATTAATTGCATGAAACACCGTCTTTATAGTATCTCCCTCCAATGCTTTATCATAGAAGAAAAATCCTTTTTTTGTTTGCATGATATTTTTTATCATGTTTAATTGATTAAAATCTTTTTCAGATATAACAACATCGTAATTAAACGCAAATACATTTTTGTAACCAAGCTTATTAGCAAAACCAATTCCATTATAATAATTTAAAGCAACTCCTAATCCATGATATTTATCAGATCCACATGATGGTAGATAAACTTTTATATCATGATATTGATTTACATATGTCCAATTTTTATAAAAATTGTGAATCAATAATGGATTGTTTTTGTCATAAACATAATAATCGGCTGCAGATTGTAATCTAGTACTAACTGGATAATGAGAAGATAAAATGACTTTGCATCCAAATTTTTTAATTTGTTCTATGGATTTTAAAGTTGTTTCTTCTATAATATCGTAATTTGGATGTGTGGAAATTACGGCTACAAACTCTTTTTCATCAAAACGATCTATAGATTTATTTCCAGACACAACGTTGCGTATTAAATTTACATTATTCTCGAAATTTGTTTCATTTAAATATGATACATTATCATAACAGGTGTATCTATCTAGATATACAGGAAGATTATAGAATAGACTTGGTATATTATAAGCTATAGCTTCTTTGATAACGATGGGTGCTGTTTCTTTGTCGTTAGCATGGCCACGACTGGTGAACAAAAATAAGTCCATACAACTATAAAAGTTATGTACATCTTTTCTCTCACCCCAAATTTTAACATTTTTTGGCAAATCTATCAATAATGGTTCCCAATAGAATTTGAAATTATCTGCCATATTGCCAACGCAATGAAATTGAATATTTTCACACTCCATCGATCTGGCATATTCAATGAATTCTTTTTGATTTTTTCTTGGAGTAAATAATCCGACATGTAATACATGTCTTTTCTTAGGATCAAGGCCTAATTTTTTTAATCCATCTTCTCTTTTTTGACGAGTTCTTACTTCAATTGGATATTCAATGACTTTTGATTTAACAGGAATAGATTTTACATTATTTTCTTGAAATTTGCTCACAAATGTAAAATGGTCTGGATACACCATCTTGGTAGATGGATTAAAACTACTATCATGTGATGTTTCAACTATAAAATATGATCTAGACACATCATATATTTTTGAAGAAATAGAAAAATCCATGAAATATTCCGGCATCTCTTCTAATGCAATTATATCCGGTTTTACTTTTTTAATTATACTAATTAATTCCGATTTATCATTGCCTAAAACATAAAATCTATTCTTACATAGATTTTGAATCTGTTCTCTTTGTACTATCAACACACCACCTGTGTGATCATTATATTCTACACAATGTATTTCGTAATAATTATCTAATGCTTGAATTTTTTTTAACAAAAATTGAGGCAAACCTCCCGTTGATAAGTGTGGAGATACAAATAACAATTTTTTCATATTACTTATATATTACTTTGCTAAATCCGTTGTCTTTTTTTATTTCGATCTGGTTATCGACCATATCTCTCATTTGATCCAAATGACTAATAATCCAGATAAAATCAAATTGATGTTTTAAGTAATTAAATAAAGCACCCATTTGACCAAGATGATCACTATCAGCACATCCAAATCCTTCATCAATACAAATGATATTTGGTCTTGGTAGATTGCTAATATTAATCAATGAAACTCTAATAGCTAATCCAGAAATGAACTTTTCCATACCACTAGCCATTTCCAAAGGCCATTGTCTGTCATCATAGATGATGTTGGTCATAATATTCTTGCCATCTGTTTGTAGAGATATAGTAAATTCTACCAATTGATGGAGAATATTATTCACTTCTTTTTCAATCTCTGGAAGAGTCTTGGTTATAATTTCATATGGAATACCATCTCGACTAATAATATTAGTATATAACTTATAAGCTTCATATGAATCTTCAAGTTCCTTTACTTTATTAAGTTGATCAGTAGTATTCTTGTATTGAAGTTCCAACTTTCCTTTCTCAGTTGATGCAGAAAACAATTGATTATTGGTATTTTTAATATCTGATTCTACATTCTTAATTAGAGTCTTAACCACTTCGATTTCTTTTAATAACTTAGAGTTGTTCTCAATAATATCCTTGTTTTTGTAGAATATATCAATATTATCAACAACAGACTTCAATTTATTTTGACGGGTAATCAACACATTTTCGTCACGCAGTACTGCATTAGACAAAACTTCCTTTGACTTTTCCAATCTGATTTTTTCAGAATCAATTCGTTGACATTCTTTATATCTAGAATCTATATCTCCAAATGACTCCAATTTAACCTTGATAGAATTATATTCTTCCATTAAGGCCTTACCTTTATTTTTATCTAGTTCGATTTCTTCCTTTGTTTTAATTGCATCTTTTACGAAAACATTGTTGACGCAATATGTACAATTAGGATCATACTTGTGATCTTCTAGTTTCTTAAGCTTATCAATTTTATTTTTGACTACAACTTTCAACTTTTCTAATTCAGACGATTTCTTAACCTCTTCATCTTTGCAAGATCTATATTGTTCGTATTCGACTTCAATGTTTTCGCAAGATTTTAAAGAGGCGGATAGTTGACTCAATTGATTATCAATTATAATAATATTATTCTTTTTATTATTAATGTCAGTTTGAATGGAATCAATCTTGGTTTTGAGATCGGATTGTTCTTGTTCCAAAGATATAATATCAAAATCAAACGATGTGGTTCTGACAATATTATTAGATAAATCTAGTAATTTATTATTATGCGTCTCCTTAGACAATTCATACTTTTTAATCTCGTCATTAAACTCTGAGATTTTAATATTATTTGAATCTATACTACCAGATACATTTTGTAATTGTTCTACCAATTGATCTTTGCTGATGTTCTTAAGAAGAGTATTGGTCTCTTTAAACTTATCATTTGCGATTGTATACATTTGATCAAAGATGTTTAGTCCCATGAATTGACACAAAAGATCCTTACGTTCAGTTTGACCAAGATCAATGAATGATCCAGTCTTACTATTTTGGATACTAAGAACCGTTAGAATAAAATCTTCGTATGTACCAACATAATCACGAATGATATCATTGGTATTGCGACGAGCTTCTCCATTTAGTGGTACTTCATTACCATTTTCAATCTTATAAAATTTAACTTCTACTTTAACATTACCTTTTTTGTCGGCTTTGCCTTCACGTTCGATAAAATAATCTACACCATTTACTTCGAAATTAAACTTACAACGAAAACTCATCTTCTGTGTATTTAATACGTGAGACGCTTTATATCCCTTACTGAACTTATCAAATACGCAAAAAGCCAACGCATCCATAATACTAGATTTTCCACTAGCATTTGGAGCAAATAAGCCAATAGCACCCTTTAACTTTGTAAAGTCGATATAATTACCCTCTCCATAACTAAACATATTGTCAAACTCAAAATTCTTTGGTTTCCAACGAATATTCTTTGGAGCCTTATCTTTTGGAATGCTATTATTTATGGATTTGTTTAACTCCTTAACCTTTTCAATAAGATTACTGGTTACTTTCTTTTGTACAAGATTATCCTCAATTAGTTTATTTTGATAATCAACATCAAATATGTTGTGTACATCGAATATCTGACCATTCTTTAGTGTCAGATCAGTCGATTGTTCGTCAACTCTGATAAAAGTACTCTCTATAATTTCACATTTGTTGGTCAAATCATTCATCACTTCTTTTACTTGTGATGGAATGGTTTCATAACACATAGTTCTGACACGAGCCTTCTTTGGAAGATCAGAAACGTCGGTAACTAACTTACCTTTATTGATTTCAATTGTATAGAATCCATAATCATTCAATAATTCGTAATGCTTGAACACTCTACGTTTTAGATCCCAGAGCAAAAATCCGTGGCCCTTTAAATCTTCACCATGATTTTGTTGAACCATAGATCCAGCATAAACAATAAGAGGCTTTTGATTGATATCATCGAATTCTTGTAGAATTTGATGCTTATGAATATCACCCAACATAGCCATGTGATGTCCATCGAACAATTCATTTGTGATTGATCGGCTACTAACCATATAACCAACATCAGTCACGGCATTATTTACTGGTCCATGAAATAAAGCGATATGGTGATCAGTTTCATTTTTATATCTTGAAGGAATAGTATAATAGTTGATATACTTATCTGGATCATCAAATACACTGAAATTATTAAACAAGATGTTCTCATAACGAAATACATCAGAATCCTTCAAATAAAATAGATTTGGATGATTTAAAGCATCAACAATTGGAGTTAAACAATCCAATCTAGATTTATTTGCTAATGTAGCATCGTGATTGCCGGCGGTAAGAATAGTTGGAATTCTATCAGCACAATTTTTAAGAAAATCACTACCAATTTTTACACACTCAGGACTAAGATCCGACTTATTATGAAATACATCTCCGGCGATAACCAATACGGCATTAGTTACTTTTTTTACTTTGTCAAGAGAATCGTAGAATTTTTTAAAAATCGAAGTATATTCATCGTGTCTTTTAGTCAAACGAATATGAATATCTGCGATATGAACGACATTATCGATCTTCTGATTTGTGTTTTTTAATACTATCATAAAATGGTTTTAAGCTTCAGACTATACAAGTCACTTTCTGTTAGTCTATCACAACTATCTATAAACTGCCAAGTTTTTTTATGACCAATTTCATTTGGGTCTTTACCCTCAAGTCGAATCAAATAAGTATCTATATTATTTTGTAGGAGAAAATCACAGATTCTTAGACTTGATTGTAACGCATCGTTATCCAGCAATACATTTACTCTCGGAGGTCTACATGACATCAACTTAATTTTCAGTTTATTAGACAAGTTCTTACCAAACAATGGAATAGCGTTGTATTTAACTGCAAATGCGTCAAATACACCTTCTACTAAAGTTAGTGGTTGATTGAAATCAGTATACAATTCAAATCCAACAATATCTTTTGTAGCCTCACACAATCGATACTTCATCTTACTCTCATAGAAATCTCGTCCACAATAGAAATTCAAATTGCCACCATCATCATAAGATGGCACAACAATTCTATTTCTAAAATTACCATCCGAACAATATCCTATATTATATCTTACTATTTCATGGATTGTTAAACCTCGTTTAAAACAATACGAGAGTGCATGTTTATATTCAATATCAGAGTTATCTCTATATAAGGGTTTGAATCCATCGGGCAACATCAACTTAATTTCAGTCTTATTTGATGTATCATGTTTAATTTTATGTTTACAAAGTAATTCAAAATATTCTTTAGGAGCGCCAATCTTTTTAAGAAGAGTAGAAAAACTCTTTCCACTGAAGTTACAAACCCAACAATGATAATAACCAGTGGTGGTATTAATGTTCAGTTTTCTTTTATAATGTTTACAATTTGGACAGAAAAATAGAGCTTCCTCACCACCTTTTTGTATGGATGGTTTGTGCTTGAACAACTTTGTAAGCGTATCTATTACGGAAATTTCTAACATAACGTCTCGTCATGATTATACGACGAGTATTTTAAACATCAAGTTATTTTATAAAGAGAACAAACTATTCCGTCGTACATATCACCATTTTTTTCATCCCAATTGCCTTTTTTATTCAATACAGAAAATTTAGTGACCTCTGGAATTAACTTTTCTAACTCTATCTTGACAAAATCTTTTGACTTGACACCCTTGATTCTGCATTTGCCAAATAACTGCTTTCTCATAGTATTTACAGACAACAAATTTACTTTTACTTTAAAATGTTCTTCTATAATATAAGCAAAAACCGCATTGTGTCTAGCTAGTGTAATGATAACTTGTTGTGAGGTAAATCCGCCGGCAAATCCACTTAAAGCTGCTTCTAGGTTAATATATTCAACCTGTTTTATCAACTTATTTTTTTCTAATATCTCTATGACATGATAAGTTTTTTCCTTGGTGGTTTCAAACTTTTTAGTGTCTATAAAACCAGCATCAAGAACTTTACCATTTTCAGAAAACGCCCAACCTGTGACAGACGTTGATGAGTCTAATCCTAATATAACCATTTAGAATATATATCAGCGATTAATCACTGCGCTACCATATTTTGTAGAACTGAAACCTTTTAGATATACAGATTGTTGACGAGAGTTTACGCCGTTACCAACATCTTTAAATTCACTTTGTTGTAATCCCATTTGTAACTTGAAACCTTTAGTCTTGGTATAATTGGTTTCAAAGGTGCTTCCACCCAATGAAATTTCATTGGCGCCACTGGTCTTAACGTTTTGTTGAACATTAAACGCACCACCGGCTTTTTGAGTCTTGTATCTATCAGCTAGGCTGACTTTACTAGATTCACGATCAATTACTTTACTATCAGATGAGGTTGCCATATTTTATCCTTATAATAATAAATATAATTAAGTATCCCATTTAACAGCAATATTAATAGGCAACTCACCACTATTTTTAATTGGTTGTGCCAATTTAGCTATTGCCACTAAATCCGCACCACTATACAATCCTACTTGAGTAATGTATGGTGCTAAATAAGACCCGGTTGGATCAAAAGATGAACTATATTGGTAATTAAAGAAGTCCTTCTTAATATAATCTTTGTTACCTTTTCCAGTATTTGTATCCAAGAACTTAATCATTCCATCGTATGTATTTCGCTTACTACTAGGATTAATATAGTTTTTGTAATTTTGAAAAGTAAGGTTATTTATAAAATATTTCCAAATAGCATTACCATCTTGAATGTCTACTTTACCATCACCATTAACATCAAAATTCTTAGTTGCCAAAATACACTTCAATGGTTCAGTCAACTTATTATCTTGGAATTTTGATCCTTGAATGTAAGATGCATATGGTGTAGTAACATCATACGATCCTGAATAAAAAGAAAGAATGCTGGTTTCAACGTCACCTGATACCATCGTATTCCACCATTTCTCACTTCTAGGACTTGTTATTTTATAATTTATGTATCTTAAGATAAGATCTAAGTTATTGAAATCAAAATCAGTCTTATTAACAATACCATAATCAATCACACTACCAGTCACCGCCGTTGGGTTTGTTGAAATGTTAAATTCACCTGGTTCAACAGTACAAATATATTGTTTTTCATTTAACTGAATCAAACTTTCGTAATCCATGTATATGTACGACTCATTAGGATTTGCTGGATTTCTAGCTATTAAGTTTAAACCACTACCGGTATTATTAATAACGACTCGGTTATTATTGTAAAATACATTTCCAACGTTAAAATTCTTTTGAAGATCGGATGAATTATAAATAAAAGCACTTCCTTCAATTGATGTATATGGTGAATCAGGTAACTCTTCACATAATGCAACATACACAGGAGCTCCTGTATCTGTAGTAACCGATTGTTCTATTTGAAAAAATACTACACTTGATGTAACATCACATCCTTCAAGATAAATACTACCCGTTAGATCCAGTGATGGATTACTAACCAATGCGTTTCCTATTTCAGTAATATATGGTATGTTTAAATAGTAATCTTTCAATAATGGTATAGGCGATCCTATTACCAAATTGTTTCCATAGATTGAAACGGAACTTCCAAATGCTTGAAATGGACTATTATCACTTTCCTTACGTTTAGAAATGGGATAATCAGTCATTTTAACCAAGTTAGATCCTGTGACTGAATAATACAATACCTGACCTAAGAAAGTTGACGCTCCAAAATCATTTGCGTCCGAAATGTTTTCATAAAAATTCAAAGATCCAGATACGAATAATGATGAGAATGGAGAATAACGTTTTGGAGAACCAACCAGTATATTATTATTGTAAACACATACAGATTCTCCCAAAAAGTTATCTTTAAATGTGTTTTCGTCACCATACAACTTTGATATTAAGTTGTAACTGCCTGTTGGTTTAGCATCGCAAACATTTGTAGAATATACATAAAATGCGCCTCGTTGACGTTGTATAGTTGATCCTGAATACTCATAGTAAACTAGATCATTTGGTGCGCCGACCACTAAAATTTTATCATAAATGGAAACTGATTTGCCATAGTTTGAATTTCCCAGAGAAATCGGATACCAATTAAAAACACTATTTTCTACAGACAATGATCCTGTGACCTGCGCAAATGTTTGTTTTAATCCCCAACCTTTAGATGAGGATTGATACAAATATACTTTTGATTTAGCTAACTGATTACTTCCAACCACTAATCTATTTTGATTTTTTTTGTCCAAAGAAACCGAATATCCAAAACCACTTTGGTTTGGATATAAAGTTGGATCTGGTGTTAAAACGGATTCTAATTTATATTTTGAAGCAGAAAATTGATAGATGTAAACTCTACCACGATTGTTATTTTCAGAAGGAGATCCTACTGCTAAATACTTGTTGGTTATACTAACAGATGTACCAAAAGAATTTGATCCAGTCAGTGTAACCAGTGGTGTGTTTGAATAAGTTTGTGTATCGATGCTTTCATCTACACAATTGTTATCGGATACGAGAGCACCACTCACAACATTATAGTTGGAGTCAATAACGTATACATCAACAAAGGAACCTTTTGTAACACTGGCTGATAGCACACTATTACCTACGGCTAAAAAGTAATCGGATAGATCTATAGATTCACCAAAACGAGTGCTATAAATTGTTTGTCCACTTAAACTTTTTGTAAATGTGTATGATGAAGAATAATTAGAATTAAAAGTATCACGTTTGATCAATTTAACTTCACCAATTCTATAAAATCCCTCCGCTGGATCATAATCATGAGTAGGAGGATTTCCAACTGCGATGTAATTGTCATTGGCTGAAACAGAAGTTCCGTATCTCTCGT
>Ga0075473_10000452_pt1 | contig 16925 bp, 3 predicted proteins | sample DEB19_08_DNA_FD_76340 | JGI IMG/M metagenome (GOLD analysis project Ga0075473, IMG submission 76340) | Aqueous microbial communities from the Delaware River and Bay under freshwater to marine salinity gradient to study organic matter... | ecosystem: Environmental > Aquatic > Marine > Coastal ... | reverse complement strand
TTTGTAGCATATTTTTTATTTGCATATTTTGGAAGTTTTAATAGTTTTTCATACATGTCTATCTTAGTGTCCTTACTTAGGAACAATTGAGAAAATCCATGCCATGCTTCGTGGTAAAGATCTACTGAAGTACCACCATCAGCTTCATAAAGTGTAATACCATATCCTGCCCAGGTTGCAAATGCATCAGAGTTTACTACTTCAGTAATTCTCTCAAGAGAGATAAATTTACTTAATGGAGAATTTTTCCACCATCTTTCAGCAGCTTCTCTATCTGCTTTAGATGTGAACACTTTATCAAGAAATTTTCCTCTTAGTTTATCTCTATTAAGACCATTCTTTTCTGCTCTTTTATATAAGGCACTGTTAGAAGAACCCTCAAGAATATCAGCAAATAAATTTACTCTAGTTGCTGGATTATTTTCAACATTAGTTTCTTTAACTTCTGTTTCTGTTAAAGGTTTAGCTGGTACAGTAGATTTTATATCTGGACTTGCATCAAGTGCATTTGCTCTAAACTGAATGATTTGTTTCTCTGTAAGACCAACAGCTTTAGCTAACTCATCTACTTTCATTCTTGGTTTGTAATTCTCAACTTTACCACCAGCATCTTTTATCTGGTTTTTCATAGAAATGGTATATGTTGATTCCTTTTGTGGTGTAGATGTATTAGCCGGTTTATTCCGTGACTGTGATTTTGTAGTAGGTTTTGTTACTTCTTTATCAGTTTTAGTTTTTGTTTGAGGTTGTGTTTGTGTTTTAGGTCTATACAATGGAATAGTTCCTTCATTATCAATAGTACCTTCAGGGATTACATAATTAATATATGCATTTAATCCTTCCTCTTCTGCTAATGTTTGATCTGTATATACTACTCTGACAAATGATTTGATTGTATCAAAGTAATTTTTTAAAGTTTCTTTTATTGTATTACCCTCAACTTCATAATCAGGAAATGGTTTTTTCATTCCAGTAAAGTTGAAAGAAACATTTGCAGGCCAATATCCATTAGAACCTATTTCTTTACCTGTTGCAACATATTTAGGTCTTGCTGTATTACTTACACCAAGTAAATGATCTACTATCATTTGTTTACCTTCTTCTGTATAAAGAACTGTCTCTGGAATTTTTTTTCCGGCAATTTCTACAACAAAAGTCTTTTCACCATTTATTACTCTTGTAAAAACTTGTATTCTATCACGATTTGTATTTGAATCATCTTCTTTTGTATTATTAATAAAGAGTTCAAAATATGCTTTTCTTTCATCAGGAGTTAATTCTCTACCTTTTAATAAAGCTTTTGTAGTAAGAACAGTTGCAATTTTTTCTGCAATTTCTGGTGTTATAGATGAATAACTTATTAAAAGTTCTTGTTCTGCAACAATTTCACCAGGTTTATTTTTTTGAACTATTAGATATTGATAACCCCTATACTTTCCACTAGTGATTGGTACAGCCCTTTTAACATCTGCTTCAGTTATACCTGCCTCTACAATAGTAACTCTTTTGGTTGCAGTAGGTGCAACACCAAATGTAGCTCCCGTAATTGGAAGTATAATTTGTTCAACATTACCATTTTCAATTAATTTTCTGAGCTCATAAAGCTGATTAACTTCTCTTAATTGATTTTCAGTATATTGTTTTATTAGTGAGTTAAGTAACTCTTTGGAAACCTTACCACCATTTTCTTCAATTTTTTCAGCATGTCTTTTAGCAAGAACTTCTGGATCAATGAGTGTATATTTTCTACCTTGTTTATTTTGAGGATTACCAATATAGAGCTCACCATTCTGATTAGTTACTCTTCTTAAATACTGATATACAATACGACCCTCTTCAGGATTATCTGTTATATTACCTTCTTCGGTAAAATATAAGAAATTACCATCTTCATCTGTTATAACTGCAGATATACCCCTGTCATCAGGGTTTTTCTCCATATGTGTTTTATCACTTGTAGTTAATAAATCACGATTTATGTTTCTAGTTAATAATGCTGTCAGAGTTAATACTCTTCCCTGATAAATAATTGGTTCATCTCCTGATCTTTCCTTAGCAATTCTTGCAATTGATTTAACAACATCAGAAAATAACTTTTTCTCAGGATCCATTTTATTTCTGTCTTCATCAGAAACTGTTTCTGGATTTTGTGCAACAGCCATTTGAATAGTAGTAGTCCACACACTACTGACCTTTGCACCATTCTCTTCATTAAAAGACCAAAGAATCTTTGGATCAACATCTACTTTAGGAGAAAAATCTTTTTTGGACTTATTAGTTTCTTTAATCTTTGAATCTATTTCATCCTTACTCATTTTTTCTTGAGCAACATCTTTTCCCACTTCAGCAAGATCTGCAAATCTTTTTCTCATTTTTGCAAGACCTGTAAAGTCAAAATCATTATCTACCAGATAATCATTGATCTCTTCGTCTTGTGTAACCAATTGAAATACATCTGGAATTGCTTGAGCATATAATAAAGCTTTTACCTGATCACCTGACCCTTCTTTTACAACACTATATGTTTCTTTTATTAATTGATTAACATCAATAGCTGGTAAACTTGAATCTTTTATTCTATCAGCTATTTCACCATAAATTACTTCATAAAGATCTAGTACTTGCTCTCTATTTAAACTACATGCCATTTTAACAAAGTTTTGAGTTGTCTCCTAATTTATTCCATCTAGAATTTCTGTCTGATGTTTTTGCTTTTTCTTTGGCTTCAGAAATTGCATCCTGTCCATTTTTAATTAAATCATCAATAGTACCTTTTGATTCTTTTGAATCTTCAACATCCATTGCTGTTAATGTTGCTTCTGGTTCTGGTTGTGTTGCTTCCATAGTTGTTTTTTCAAAGTTTTCTACAAGTTCTGCTTCTGTAAATGCTCTAGTTTCATTTGTCTTAATATTTTTTAATGTTACATGCATTTCTTCTGTTGCACGATCATCAATTGTAGGATTATCTGTAACAATGGTACCGTACCAAACTTCTACAACTTGAAATATCTCATCAGAGATATCTGTAAAGATAGGATTTTTGCTGATAAGATATTCACCAACTTCTACATTTTGTATAGACACAACAGTCTTTAATTCTTGTAGTCTAGTGTTGTATGCTTCAGTCAATCCTGTAATATCTTCATCATTTGCTTGAGCTTTAAGAAACTCAGTTTGATAAACTTCTTCAATATTACTTAGTGTAGCATTCATTATTTTTTCTACAGCAGCAGAATTTACTGTAGGTGCTGTAGGTTCTCCAAATGTTTCACCTAGATTTTCTTCTCTTGCTTGTTTGACAAGTTCTTTAAGTTCCTCTCTTGTAGCTGGTCTAGAAACTCCTTCTGACGGTTTTCTGGTAGTCCCCGCATCCTTAGATACACCAGTCCCTTCCTGTACTTCTCCACTGAAGATTTTTGCGATTTGTTTGTAGTTGAAGATTTTTCCATCTTTAGTTAATTTAATTAATTCTAAGTTATTTCTTACTTCATTGAGGGCATTAATTTGATTTGTTATATCATCAATAATATCACCCCTGTTAATTACTGTATATCCTAATTGATTTAATCTTTCTATTGAGTCTTCTATCCACAACTGAATTTTTAAAAGATCTCCAGAAGTTAAATCTTTTGTTTCTCCATCTATAAGCTTGTCTAATGCTTCAGGATATTGATCAGAAAGTATTTCTGTAATAGTATCTGCAATAGTGCTGTCTGAAGATAAATTACTAATAGACTTAAGATCTTGTGTTTCATTTGCTTTAGTTGCATTTGCAGTAAGTCTCTGGAAGTTATTTGGTAATCTATTTAATGCAAAAATATAATTGTTTGCATTCTCTCCATAAAGATACATTTTTTTATTAGACTCCATTAAAGATTTTCTTTTACCATCAAGAGTTCTAATATCTTCTTGTAGTTTTGCTATTCTGTTTAGTAAACTATCTTTTCTATTTGTGTTTGCTTCTACAGTAACAGAGTTTCGGAGATCTGAAATTTTAGCAGCCATTTCTCCAACTTGTTTGTTGATTTGACTGATCATTTCATCATTTGACATATAACTAAGAACTGTTATATTTCCACTAGCATCTCTTAGTACTTCATACTTAACACCATTTATTGTAGCAATTGATTCTTCTTTATTTGAAAATGCTGCATTAATTACTTGACCATTTACAGTAGAAAGCTGACCAACTGATTGGATTGGAATAACAAGTTGTACTCCTGCTTTATCTAAAGTTATGTCACCATTAGTTACATTTTTAGAATCAACCTGTAATGGAAATACTTCTGTTAAACCTTTAGTAGATTCAATTGCTTCAGATATTTTTTTGATTTGATTTTCAATTTCACCAATAAGTTCAGGGTTTCCAAACTCTCCTTTTTCAATTGCTAAATTAGCTTGTAATGCATCAAGTGTAAGTTGTAATCCAGTTATGTTACTATTTACAACTACTTCTACTCCAAAAGCCCCATTAGACATTCTAACAAGCTTACCTGTACGTCCATTAAAGATAACTGCTTTATCTACATTATCTTTTAGTTTATTCATTACTGGATCAGACTCAGGAATTCCTTGTCCCATTTCTTGAGTAGGGGTTTCTATTTTTTGAACTGGAGCTTTTATTTCCGGTTTAATTTTTACAATTCCAAAGTTTTCTATTTCTGGTAAGTATTCTAAATCAAATGTATCTTGACCTGCTGGTACAATATCAGCCAAACTGATATCTTCTATATATCCTATTTTTTCTTTACTTAGTTCCATGTCAAATGGCATCAGTTTAAGTTCAGGAGTTATAGCTGTACTGTTATAGAACTGATATCCATATATAGATTGTTGTGCTCTAAAGTATGTGGAACTTTCATATAGTGCTTCAGGATTACCAAAATCTTTCCATCCACTTACTTGTTGACCTTTTACTTCTTTAATTTTTTTTGTTTTAATATCAACAATTGCAACAGAACCATCTTCTTTAATTAATAATAAATCCACTTCTCCTGTGACACCTCTACCTTCTCTTAAAGATTTATCAAATAGTTTAACATTCTCAGAAAGAATTATATAAGTACCATCTACAATACCAAGTCTAAATTTGGTAATTATACCTCCCTGACTTGTTGGAGTTACTGGAGCAAATAATTTATCAAATGCCTTTCTAGACATTATATCTGATATTTTAATTTGACGTCCTTTTAACTCTACAGTTGAGTTATAATTAAACTCACTAAACTTAGATACTGTAGCTGCGTTAGGTGTTAAGAATATTCTAATTAAACCATCAACATAATCCCCAGCATCAGATGATTCTTTAAAAGCATACTTCTCAATTGTATTTCTTAAGTCTTCATAAGTACCCACAGTTTTAAGTGAGTTCTCTACAGCCTCTAATTTTTCATCAAATCTAAATTCTTTCCATCCAGAAGTTTTACTTCTATATACTTCTTTCTTAAATGCTTCCATGAAAAGTCTAATACGATCTTCTGGAACTATCTCAGGATCATTAAAGAATTGATTATATAAATTCTCTACGGGAGATGGTAATACATTTCCTTCCGCATCTACTACAGGTTTAATTGGAGTATAGATAAAAGGATCTTTTTTCTTTATAGAATTTTCAACTTCTTCAGCAACTTCTGTTGTACGATCTGGTCTTGGGTCAGTAGGACCTCTATCTTTAAAATTTCTACCAATTACATTACCATCTTCATCACGTATCTCAACTATTTCATCTTGTTTATTGATTATATTTTCTTGTATAATCTGCATAGTTTGTTCAGCAATGTTTCTGGGCTCAGCCATATTCACTCTTGCATTCAAATAACCATTTAGACTTGCTATATCTTCATTGATCATAGCAATAGTTTCTGGAGTCAATTGAATTTTTTCATTAGTCTTTTGAGGATTAGGGTATTCTCCAGCTTCTAAATATGACTGATATCTATCAATCATTTTAGCAATTATCCAAGTAGGAGTGTTTGCTCCAATTTGAGTATCGGCAAATTTTAATACTGGAGGTTGTGCTAATTTTGCAGCTCTTTCTGCTGCAAGTCTTTTAGCTTCTTCATTAAACTGGTTAATTAAATTAGTCTGTGTTTCTAACCAGTTTTTTCTAAGTCTTTCGTACTCTAAAGGATTTTTGGTCTTAATATCTAAAGACTCCCCTAGTACATCTACCAAATAAGTATCAAACTCTTCTGTAATTTGTTCACGGAATGGTGCATCAAAGTCAGAAAATTCTGTCTTAGTTGTATATTGATCCGGAGTATTTTCATCTACACCTTTACTTCTAAAATCTTCTTTAACATCAGATATAAGATTATCATACTTTTCATTAATTGCATCAACAGCTTCTTGATATGCTAAGTATTCTTTAGTATTCTCTACATCTATTTCTGGAGCTGCAGGTTCTTTAGTAAGTTCTTCTTCTATCTCAGTAAGTCTTCCAGAAACAGCTTGAGAATAAATTATAGATTTTAATGCAGTATCTATTCTTTCATTGAATTGTTCTTGAGCATCTTCTATATCAGAAGTGTCATACTTTTGAGAAAGTTGGAAAACAGATTTATTTTTATCACGATCATTTTTAAGAACTTCTGTTTGCTGATTAAAGAAATCTTCAGCACTTTCATTTTTCTTAGTAAAGATTTCTTCTGCAACAACTTCTGCTGCTGCTTGCACTTCTACATAGTTATCAGACTGTAACTGTTCAGCAGCTTTTGTTAAAAGTTTTTTCTCATCTTCTAACTTTTGTCTTTCTTCATCAGTTAATGTTTCTTCAGTAACTCTCTCAGATTCTTTTATTCTATACTCTTCCAAAGTCATTCCATAGACTTCTTGAAAACGAGCATCAAACTTTTCTTTTTCTTTATCAAGTAAACCAGCTCTTTCACTTTCAAGTTCTTCAATTTTTTTATCAAGCAACTGTTTCTGAGTAAGTGGTTCACCAGCAGGTTTTCTATTTGCTAATTCTGCAGCTCTATAGAATATATCAATATAGTCTTCATATAAGACAGATCCTTTATTAATTATTCTTTTGTTAGGAACATCAAAAAATTGTTCAGGCAATTTCCTTGTTTCCATCCACTCTGCAAACTCATCTAAATCTATATAGACTCCTTGATCAGCAAGACTATTTAATAAAGTATTGTTTTCAATAGCTGCAATTTCTTGGTTAACAATTTCTTTTGCTATTTCTTCTCTATTGTTATAGAGATCTTTCATAAACTTAAAGTTTCTTTGTAAGTGCTCATAAAACTCTCTTGGAGTAGAAAGCATATTTACATACTCAATAAGTTTTGCATTTTCATTTTTAAGTATATGTGTATCTAATAGATCTGTGAAAAGGTCATCTATTCCACCTTTACTTTGAATTTCTTGTTCAAGTTGCATTCTTTCTTCTGCAGTATCTGCAAGTCCAAAAAGTAATTCACTAAATGCTTCTTTATATTCTAAGAACTCATTAGTTTCACCAGAATCATACTGATCAACCAATTGTTCAATTGCTTGACTTGCTGCTTGATCTTCACTTAAATTAGCATTAGATTCAAGAATACGTTTCTTAATTTCATTTAATCTGGTTGTAATAATTTTACTTTCTCCTAATGTTTTATCAATAAACAAGTCTACAAGTGCTTCTTGTTTTTCATTAAACTTAGAATATAATTCTACAAGTTCTCTTTTCTTTGCTGCTTCCTCAAGAGCTTCTGAAGTACCAAAACTTTCTAAGTTTTCTACTTCAGTTTTAAGCATTTCTATCTCTCTTGTTAATCTTGTTGGATCTGTAAAGCCAACAAAGTTTGCAAAATTAGATTTTTTCAGTACTGATAAAGAAGCTATTCCTTCATATAACTTATTTAATCTTTTTGCATTATCATCAAATGAGTTATGTAGAAAAACATAATTATAAAGAGACTGACTATATGCTTTATTATAAATCTCTGCTATTGCTCTTTCTTCAGTACCTTCTGCATACTGAGTTGCATCAACCTGGAACTTCATTTTTTCTTTAGCAATATTCCAACGGTCTTTGATTTGTTTTGCATTCTCTAATGCTTTGTCAAATCTTTCTAATGCTTTTGTACCTTGACCAGGTTTTAAACTCCATGCTTGTTCTATATCTTCTGCTGATGCTTGTTTGTAACCTTCATAGTGTTTTATAAACATGTCAAAGGTTCCATTCTGTAATGATCCAAGTACAGCAGATTGAAATGCAGCAAACTCTGCATCTTTTATTTCTTTAGTAGTATGCTCTTCTGGATTGTCTACAACATTAGCTACCAGAGCTTGATTAGCATAGTTATTAATTCTAGGATCAAAAAAGAAGTGACCATTTTTATACATAGTATTTAATTGGTCTACAACAGTATCCGCTAATTCTTCTCTACCATCTAGATATTCTTTATATGATGCATCTTTTTTGAGATAATCATTATATCCAATTGTGGCATATTTTTTAATAAAACCAGGAGCTTGTAAAATACTACCCATTAAGAAACCAGATAAAAATGTTTCAAGACCTTGAGCACTCCATTGTTTTTCAATAGCATCACCCATTAATCCTAAACCATATCTAAAGTTTCTAGCATCTTTATTTTTATAAGTATTTACGTAGTAATTTTGAAATGTATCTTGTAAGATATCTTGCATGATTTCTTGGCTACCTTCAACAACATTGGCTTTAAAGTAATTAAGACCTACTTTACCATATGTTTGAGGTTTTGCTAATGACTTTATTGCATTTACAAAATTTACTCTTTGTTTAGTAAAAGCACCTTCTAAAGCTTTTTTACCTGGATCAAATAAGATTTGAAACTCTTTACCAACATTTGCAACAGTTTTTCCAAAAGCAAATTTTGGTACTCCTTTTAAAAAACTTGCATTTGTAATTGACGGAAAAACAAGTTTGTTACTATAGTAAATTAAAGCTGTGTTAGATAAAGTATTCCAGAAGGCACCTTTAGATGCCTGTTTCATCATAGATTCTTGTTGTTCAAGACTAGGTGGTGCTCCGTTTTCAGCTACATGTTGATTATATAATCTATCATATGCTTGATATCTTGTAAAACCTCCTTCAAGTTTACCTTCTGATAGTGCTAAGTTCATAGACATCATATCATGCCAAAGTGCACCAGCAGTAACAGAACTTCTTGCAAGATTAGTTATATTATCTGTATTTTTTAATTGCTGAAAAGCAGCTGTAGTATTCTGTAAAGGATTGATAAAGTTTCCAAAATGTCTTGAAGCAGAACCAAATAGTTCTTTTGCTTTTGATAGATTTGAATAATTCTTTACACCAGACATTAATTTACCAGTAGCTTTACTAGCATCAACTAATGCTCTTGGTAAACTACCAAGTTTATTTAAAAAAGTACCAGCACCCTCTACAGCACCAGTAGCAACATTACCTCCACCAAACAAACCTCCAATCAAAGCACCTTCTACAGCACCCTCTGTAAGAATACCCATTGAGTATGATGCAGAGTTGAGTAGATTTACAGTAAATCCTCCAAGACCACCTTTTGTTGATGCTCCAATTGCATTGTAGTACTCATAGTCTCTTGCACTTTGTTCATCTGCATAGAATAAACCATCTCCATTTAAAATACTTTGGTATGATTTAATAGGATCCATAAATCCTTTTGACAACATTGGCCATGCAGAATGTGTTGCCCATCTTTTTAAATCATCTCCAAATGTAGTATTTTGATTAAACCAACTTTCATTATCAATTAGTGGGTGAAATCCTACTTTATTATATGTTTCTTGACCATAAGCTTTATATCTTTCTCTAAAGGTACCTTGTGGAGATGCATCATAAGCATATGGTTGTACATATGCTCCCTGGTCAGTCATGTTATTTACTTTAGCTAAACTTCCATTCATGACAGCTTCAAATGAACCTCCTGTCTGACCATTTGCTTGTGAACTTTTTACTTCTGATGGTGGATAATCTGGTGTAACTCCTGCAGTATTATCTTTTATAAAGTTAGTTTGATTAACAAAGTTATCTTTCCAGTTTAATTGTGGAGCAAGAGGTTGCTCAATCTTTGCTGGATCAAGATAGTTATTCTGAGCCATCAACTGTTGAAAAGCTGACTGTTGATTATTAATACTTTCTGCAGAGTTTAATGTTTCTTCTATCATCTTTTAATGTTTATTTCCACCTCCAAAAAGGATTATTTACTGTACCTCCAAAGTTTGAATTTGCTTTTTCAATCAAGTTTTGATTACCTGACTGATGTATTTTTCTATAGGTATCAAAGTTTAAAGATGTAAGCTTTTGGAACATTCCAAAAGTTTCTTCATCTTTTGCATCAATTTTTTTACCACTTCTAGAATTAAGATCCCATTGAAATTTATGCTCTACTTTAGAACCATCAGGTCTTAATTCATAGGTAATACCAGATGCAATATAATCTCCAGATCCAGGAACTTTTTCAATTCTATAGTTACCCGTTCCGTTTGGATCATTATACTCATAGCTTTTTTGATTTAGTAAAGTTTCCATTGGTGTAGGAAACTGTTTATTGTACAACTTATTACCTGCCCAAGTATTTTGAGGTGCTATAAATGTAATACCATTTTGATAAATCTTATCAATCTTAGCTTTAATATCATTTTCTTTAACATCATCTCCGGCCATACTTTTAATGACCTTTTCAATTACTTCTCTTGGAGCCATCAATTTCATTGACCCAAGTTTTTCATTTTCCATAGATATAGTTGTAGATCCAATAAAGAATGGTTTTAGTTCTTTATTACTGTTCAATTGATTTTTAAGTTCAGCCACAATTGCAAGTGCTTCACTTTGTTCTATTCCTGTTGGATCTTCCGGATTTTTAGGTTTTATATTTCCTTCTGTGGTGATTCTATACTGTGAATTATCTCGATTCCAAATTGTTGATAAAACAGTATTAAACATACTTGAGGCAGATTGATTTCCTGGATCCCAATATATTCCAGGAGCAACTTGCATCATACCTGTTTCAGATTTAAGACCATATATATTATCTTTTCCTTTCTTTTGTGAAGTACCAGGAATGTAAGAGTATAAACCACCCTTTTCAGGATCCATATTTGTAAGCTCATCAAATGACTGATCAAATACATCTCTTACCCATGAAGCTGTTTCATGAACATCTTCTCTTCCATCACCAAATACTTTTCCAAGATTTGTTAAAGGGAACACATAGTTGTACCATTTTCCTGTTGCAGCACGATTAGTATCTTTAGAAATATCAAATCCTAAAATTGTTCCAATTTGTCTGTCAACTTGATCTGCAATTTTATTAAACTCTTCTGTATGACCTTTACCATCCAACACATAACGATTCATCATCAAATCTACTGCTTGATCAATTTTTTCTGGAGTTACGTTTTTATATGTTTCAGGATCTTTTGCTTTTACTTTTGAAACTATAAAATTTAAATCTTTTTCAAACTTAGCTCTAATGTTATCATAGTTTTGATTTCTAATTTGAAGCAATGCATCATCAGCTCTTTTTAATTGTTGCAAGTTATATATTGCTGGATCATTTGCATATGATTTTGAAACAGGATCTCCTTGTCTTAATGATGCCCAACTTTGCATGTATGAATTTACTTCCCATAACTGTCCAGAGTCAGCAAGTTTTTTAATAAAACTATTATTATCTTTTTTGTATTCAGTCCAGATACCATTCCATGCTTCTTTCATTAGTTTTTTATTGGCATCTGTACTACCTGCTTTCCCTGCATCAATAATTTTATTTGCTACTTTATGTGATGGATTAAAGTTTAGTATAAGTTGTGCTAGTTGTGATGCACTAAATGATCCAGTAGTAATACCATTTTGAATTGTTTTCATTAAATGATCCCCACCTTCTACGGCACCACTTAACATTTGATTTCTACTCATTCTTTGTAGTTCATCAAATGTAAATTTACCTTCTGTTTCTGAACCTGTACCTCCAGGAACTGGAAAATCTAAGTTAAATCCATTTGCTTGAGGATTAGTATTTAATCTACCATTTTCATCAAATGACCAATACCCTTTACTAATATTATAATCAGTAGCTTTTTCAAACATTTTTTGCTCATGTTGCAATCTCAGTTCTTCTTCTCTATTTTTATGAGCTGCTTGTTGTCTTTGACTTGCATGTTTATGTCTTAAAAATTCAAGACCAACAGGATTTGCTTTATATTCTACTTCATAATTTGCAAAAGCATAAGCATTTGCAGCACCCATTATTTTTTGTTCTGCTGCAATAGCTGCATATCCTGCATCTACTTTAAGTCTTGCTAATTCTATATCACTTAGTATATCATCTGGACCCTCTTCTCCAGCTGCTTTTTTATCATTGATTTGATTATTTAAGTTACTTGTATTTTGTGCAATTGTTGCATTTACAGCAAATAATTCAGACAATGATTTACCATAGTTACTTTGTTGAGGATTTACATTACCTGATTTAATTTCTTTTTCTAAATTGCCAATAAGGTTTTGAGTAGTATTTAATTCATCTTGAGCTTTTCCATCTTTTTGTTCTGCATAGTTTTTAATGTAGTCATATTTTTGTTTAATATAATCTTTCTCTGCTTCAAGAGTACTACCAAACTTATCTTTATTCTGGTATGCATAATTCATCCTTTCTACAAATGCTTCTTCTCTATATTTGTCTTGTATATCAGGTCTATTAGCATACTCTGCTAAAAACATTTGTTGAAGAGTTGGTAGAATTAATTCCCCATTCTTTTTTCTTACAAAGTATAATCCAGACTTATCTGGTTCTTGTACAACGGCACCTATATTATATTTCTTAGCAAGATCTAAATACTCTTGATAGTCATTTACATTAGGAGTATATCTTACATTTGCCATGTTTAAGGTTTCATCTAATGTTGCATCCTTAAACATTTGTCTTCTTAACTCAAGTCCTTGTATACCTGTACCCCACCATTGTTTTCTTTGTTTTTCATCTTGTGAATTTTTAAGAGCATTGGCAGACTCATAAGTATTTTTCCAATTTTTAGTCCAAGCCATATCTTTCATTAAGTACTTATCCTCATAGAAAGGTCTAAATACTTGCATAGCTTGATTTACATTTTGTTCTAAAGAAAGATCTAGTCCTGAAACTCTTTTAAGATTAAAATCAATTTGTTTTAGTAACTCATCTTTCTTTTTAAGATTCATGTCATGAGTAAGGTCAGCACCATATAACTGGCCATACAGATTATTTAACTGTTTCCAATTAGTATCATATTGCGTTTGTTTAGTTTGCAATAGATTTCCATAGAAATTTAGATCAGGTTGAAACGGCTGATAATCTGGTATAAAATCTGTGACTCCTTGTAGATACGTTGCCATAATTTGTCTTTGTGTAAAACTATTAAAATTTTTTTAGTTTAATAAACCTATAAAGTTTACATGATAAATGGAAGCCATGAATCAATATAAACAAAACCACCATCTTCAAACATTTCTCCACCATATTTACTAACAGTTCCATGCATGGTATTTACCATATTTGGATCTGGTCCACTTGTTGAATTTGAATTATTACCACTCATCATTCTATTAGCACATGCAGAAGGATTTGGATCACCATTATCTTTACACCACTTAAACCATTCTTCTTTAGTTTTTCCTGAAGTTTGTGACGGATTAGTTGTCTTTTCTGTAGGTTGATAATACATTTGTCCACCTACTCCTGGAGATACTTGATAGTTCGGGAACATCTGATTTAATGCATCAGTTTTCCATCTATTGGTAATTGCGTTAGTATAGTAATTTCTTAAGTTGTTTCTCATTGCCAACTTAGCATTATCAAACTGTTGATTAGCAATTGTATTTTGATCATACAATCTTTGCTGTGTTGCTTGATTCAACATACTTTCCTGGTTTCTAATGTCTGTAGCTTTCATCTCAAATTGATTTGCTATGTTAACATTAGCATTGTTATACTTAGAAAGTACATCTGCAGCATTCTTAGAAGCCTGACCTTGAACACTTGATGATCTTGCAGATAGTGCTTGTGGTCCAGCAAACTGTGCCATACCTGCAGTTTGTATATTTGCTTGTTCTGCATTAGCAGCAAGTTCTCTTGTTGGATCTAAGAATGTAGGTCTTGGTGTTTGAAGTTTTGCAGGAGCTGCCCACGGCATATATTTTTTAACTCCCATTAGATCTCCAAATGCACCGGTAGTTTTAATTGTATCTTGTAACCACCATTCAGCAGGAGGACCAGGTACAGGTATATCTTTAGGTTCTGTACAAGGCGGGCAAGTACCATCTGCATTTGCAGTCATGTTTATTACTGTACCATCAGATTTTTGACATGGGCAATCTTTAGGTTTTGGAGGATCACAAGTACATTTACCTTGAGCATCTTTTGGTTTGTATGAAGGGTCTGGTGATCCGTCAGGTAACTTATCTTTCTCACATTGACAAGGTCCTACACCAGGAATATCTTCAAATTTTAAACCATGGTGAGCTTGAATTTCCCCCTGAGTAGTATTAGTATAATATGCATCAATTGGTGATATATTTGTAATACCCATACCAGTTTCATCACTATAACCTACTTGTCTACCATAAGGATTAAACCCTGAGAAACTAGTAATACCAAGTAAAGATGCTTGAGTATCTTCATCATAATTACCTGGATTTGCATCAATATCTTTCATTAATCTATCAGCAGCAATAAATCCAGCCTGTTGTAAGTATGCTTCTTCATCATATGGAGAAGATGCTTTACCAGAACCAGTTTTTCTTTGCATAGGTAAACCCATATCTTCTGATACAGCTTGTAATGAGGTTAACTTAGCACTTTTAATTTTATCATACATGGATTTAATCTCAGCATCACTTAAGTTTGGATTAGCTTCTTTTACAACATCTTTAAATCCACGTTTATCACCAGCACCTCCACCTGAACTTTCAAAATCTCTTAAGTCTCCAGTACCATCTTTATACATCCAAGATCCATACACAGGAATACCTAACTTTTCTTTATAAGTTGTAGTTTTTAAATTACGTTCCTGCATTCTAAGATATTTGTTAACTATTTCATCATCTGATAGTTGTGAAGGATCTTTACCAAAAGCTTCTTGATAAGTTGCAGAATACTTACCTGATTTACCTTTATAAGCTTCTTTATCAGCAAGAGTTTTTCTTACTTGATTTGCAAATGCAGCTTTAGCTTTAGGATCATTAAAAGTCTGAGACATTGCTTCAAAAGTTGCAGCAGCCACAACATTACCATTCCATTTGTCTAAATCAGTACCTGAATACTTATCATGACCTGTTGCAGAAACTTTTTGCTCTACTCTTTGACCATCAGGTTTAACAACATAAATTTTTTGTTTACCTCTTCCTGATTTTACATATGCTTTTCTTAACGCAGCTTGAAATTCTTCATCAGTTTTATAGTCAGCTCTTTTAACCTCAATACCATCCTGTGCTTTAGTTAATGGAAACATAGGACCTGATCCAGGAATTCTTTTAGGTCTTCCTTGATAGTTTTGAGATTGACCAGAACCCATTGCCATACCATAAGCAGCTTCTGGCATATCATAGAATGGCATATCATAACCACCCATTGTCATACCATACTGTGCCATAGGAGGAGCTTGTTGTTGCATCTGTTGTTGTTGCATCATCATTGCTTCTTCTTCTGACATAGGTTGTTCTTGTGGCATCATTTGTTCTTGACCACCACCTTGAGCTTGTACCATTACTTGTTGTACTATTTGAGCAGCTTGTTGTGGTTCAGCACCAAGTTGTGTAAAGATTTGTACAATTGCATCTGGTGGAATGTTGTTTTGTAATAAACTCATTACAACTTCAGAAGGATCAGCACCTCTTTGTAAAGCAGCTGCAACTTCTTGCATTATCTCAGCCATTTCATCTTGACCACCTTGTTGTTGCTGTTGCATCATTGCTATTTCTTCAGGAGATGGTTGTTGCATTCCTTCTTGTGCTCTTCTTAATCTTCTTCTATATCCACCATACATCATCATTTCTTCTGGTGAAGGAGCTTCCATTTCTTCTTGAGGAGGACCCATTTCTTGTGGTTGTGCAACAGGATTACCATCATTCATCTCTTCAGCTTGTTGAAGCATGTTTTCATCTGCACCTCCTTCTTGTTCCATTTGTTTCTTTAACTGATCATTTAGAACAGATATTTCTTTATTAGGTAGAATATCTTGTTCAGTTAAACCTCTAGCTTCCATACATGGTTTTGCTACTGCTGGGATACCCTGTGGGAATCCTTTCATAGATTCTTGTGCAAGAGCAAGACAGCCTAGTTTAACAACATACTTTTTGATCATTAACTCTGCAGTCTTTCTTTCTATTGCATCTGTCTCAGGATCTTCTAGTATTTTTCTATACTTCTGCACATCATATTGTTTAGCTAGTTCTGCCGGGGTATAAGATTTATTTGTACCTCCTTTACCAAACATGTTTAGTAATTCTGGATCTTTTATTCTCATTGCTCTTGTGTCAGAGAAAATAAAAGTATCTTCTGGAAGATTTAAAGGTACTCCACCTTGAGCATGTCTTGGACCAACAATAATTTTATGTTCTGGCATTCCATCACCATTGATGTCTCCATATACTGTTTCTCCACCTTCTGCTTCTAGATTTGCTTCATCTCTAGGAACAGCTTTGATGTATTTACTTTCCCGAAGTTTTGGTGCACCAATGTATGCATTATAGTCTGCACCTCCCATAGCAGGTACGTCATTTACTAATGCTCCTTGAACTTGGTATCCAGTTCTTGCTTTAGGTAATTTTTTAATTCTAACTTTTATCATTGGTTGTGTTATAAATATTCAACTTGTCCTCCGGCTGCCAAGAATTGTTCTAATTCTTCAGGAGTCATAATTACTTCTTCATCCTCTTCGTAATATGGGTCATAAAAACCACCATCTTGCATGTATCCACC
>Ga0075473_10000446_pt1 | contig 17030 bp, 13 predicted proteins | sample DEB19_08_DNA_FD_76340 | JGI IMG/M metagenome (GOLD analysis project Ga0075473, IMG submission 76340) | Aqueous microbial communities from the Delaware River and Bay under freshwater to marine salinity gradient to study organic matter... | ecosystem: Environmental > Aquatic > Marine > Coastal ... | reverse complement strand
TTATTCATTGCCATGTCCATTGCTGAAAGTGGGTCAAGTAGTTCTGTTGATGCAACACCTAATCTTTGGAGAGCCGAAGAAAATTCAATTGCACTTTCTGGACTCAAAAGACTTTCAGCTTTTGTGAAAACCTTGTCCATATTAACGCCAAGCATTGCTGATTGTGCCGCCATACTTGCCAAACCTTTAACACCATTTTCAAAATTAAATAAATTTAGTTGTTTAAGATTTTTAGAAACGGCACCAGAAACTAATTCAACATTCACACCAACACTTTTGGCATAATTTGCGACATCAGCCATAGTTTGTGCAACCTGACCTAGCTCCATACCTACATTTTTAAAATTAAGTGCTAAATCTTTTGCTTCTACACCACTTATCTTAGCGGCAGTTCCTAATTCTATAATTGTCTTATTTGCTATCGTTGTATTTGTCCCTAAAGCAACAGGTACTTGACTCAAAACTTTAAATGATTCATCAGTTGAAATTCCTAATTTCAACATTTCTGGAACGGTATTCGCGATCTGCATTTGAAGTTGTCCAGCTCTTGCTTGACCAATACCCATTGTATTGGCTAATTTTTGAGCGTCGGTTACTATTGCGGTATTTACGGCACCAATATCTTTAAAAATTCCAAGTAGTTGATTTGAATTTGCCGTTAAATCACCAAACACTTCAGTTGGGTCTAATGTTGATCCACCACCCGATGTACCTTTATCAACACCACTTAATGCGGATTGAACACCACCACTAGCATCAGAACTTGGGACTTCTTGAAAAAAGAGCATATCAATTTTTTATTTGATAAATACTTTATTTATCTTTTTTCTGGTGGTTTTAAATCTTCAATTAATTTATCAACCAAATATCTTCTAATATAAGTCGGTATTTTCCAGAATTCAGTATATGAAATATGATTATACTTTGATAAATAAAAAAATTCATCCAGTATATATTTTGAATGGTTAGAAGAAAGGCCGAAAAAATTCAACCCCAAAGTTGATCATCACATCAACCTTTTCTCCGGACGGGGCTATTACTGTTCTATTTAAATCTAATCTTGGTTCATTTTCTCTCATGAAATTTCTAATAAATTTAGAATCACCTATCGGCATAGAATTACAAAAAGTTGCAATTTTTGCTGGATCATTATCACCATTAACTTCAACAACCATTTTTGTTAAACGAGTTGTTACTGTTGGTACTGTATACCCCTGCGGGTAAAACTCAATAATTTTATCAATATCTAATGTTTCAATTAAACTTAACATTTTTAACTTAACAGTAGATTTGGACATTGGTAATAGGACTGTGAATGTTCCGTCTTCATTTGGTTGTAACTTTGGTTGCTTAATATTCAATTCATCTAATAAAACTGTAGCTTCAAACTGTTTTCCAGTTTTTGGGTCTGTTACCGATAAAACATATTCAGGACCAAATGAGGTATTTCTTAAAAATAAAAGTATTGCTTCAACATCACCTTCTAATAATTCTTCAGGTCTAAGATCTCTCTCATAAAGTTTGTTCCTTAATAATGGAATAATAATTGATTCCTTGATTGTTTTTCTACCATCAATGTTGACAAGTATATTTTCATCTGCAGCAGTCAAATAACCAACTTTTACTGTTTGTTTTTTTGATTTATAAAAAATACCACCAGAAGGTAATGGTACCATATCATGTGGTAAGTTGAAATCTTGTTGGCCGTATGTTACTAAATCTTGCTCCATTTTTAATATAAAAAATTTTTATGGTATAAAAAAACCGTATACTCTAAAAATATACGGTTATTTATAAAAGTAAATTTTTTAGTAAAAAACTAATAAACCAATATACATCTATCCATAACGATTGTTGAGGAAATTGTTGAAACCTCATCTGATCCATATTTTAAAGCTCCACCATTATATCCAGTTAAAAACGCTCCTTCGAGTATCCATTTTTCAATAACAACTCCAGTTGGGTCTAACATTTCAAGATCGACATTTTTCTTATATCCGGCAGCATAACCCATACGACCAGTAACAGATTCAGCACAAGTTCTAATCCATTCCATAACTGCCTGCGTAGCTGAAGGTCCAATTGGGTCTCTAAACGTAACATTAATAGGTTCCCAGTTAAATTTACCTGCAACATAAACTTCAGTATTCAAAAAAGGAATTGGAACACTGTTTATTTTTAATTTTGGTCTTTCGGTACTCTCAACATACCACTCATTAATCCCCAAAGATGAAGGGAATCTCAAGATCCACCTATTGTTACGCTTTGGTTCGTAAGGTATAGGCATTTTCATTAACAAATCAGCCATAGTTCTTTTTTTTAATTTTTTTTATTTTATTATAAATATAAGTGATTGAAAAATTTTTCTATTTACTTTAATTTTTTTTAAATTAATACTTCTTATATTAAGTTAGTTATTTAATATTTTCTCTTTATTCCTCCTGATGTTAAATAAGTTTGTAAGATATTATCTTTTTTTGTACTAAAATGACTTTTCATTTTTTCAACATTTCTAACATCATCATCTGAAAAACCAATAAATGGTGTAAAATAATTTGAAATTTTATTTTTCATAAATGCTCTCTTTTGTAGTCTATGCGACATAATCTTAACGTATCTCACAAATTCTTCCATTGCTGTTATTTTACCTTGTTCTGGGTTAGTTGCGGAACCTTCACCAAAAGAAACTGGGTGGAATCTACACATATCTAAGTAAGCTTTTATAAGTTCTTCATTAGATAAATCTTCTTCGTCTCCAAGATCTCTATACTTTCTTAAATTTTTAACAAGTTCGTTTGAGTTTAATCCGTGTTTATTTTGTTTTATTAGTCTATATACCGCTTCTTTAAGGATAGATGGTGTGTGACCACGAGCAGTAACAATAGCAAATATTGAACCTTTATTAATTGCTTCCACAAAATCAGACCACGCTGGTCCTGTTGGCGCTGACATTGAGTCCTTTAAAAATTTAGAATCACCTTTTACTCCAAAGTCTCTAAATGGTTCATCATCAAAGTCAACAATAATATGTCCCTCATATTTAAATGGTTTTTTCCCGATTTCAGTTCTATATTCGGCAAAATCTTCCGTAGACATACCAACAGTTTCACCTTCATTATCAAGTAAATAAATTTTAGTTGGCATAAACATTAGATTATCATCCCAGTCAAATGCGTAATATTTCATTACTGGGGAGTTTTGATCGTCAATTATCTCATTAATAACTTTTCTAATTATTTTTCTGTAATTCATATTAATAAATATTACCTTAATTAAAAATGGAGGTCAGTGACCCCCATTTTTAATTACTTATTATTAATTTTACACGTCATCGAAAGATGCACCAGTTGGTGTTATATAGAATGTAATGTCTATAAATTCTAAAGAACGAGTAGGTTTAATATAGATTTTACCTGTTAATTGATTTCTATCTAAATCTTCGGTGTCACTTGAAACTGTAACTCTAAAGTCATATAAACCTCTATCTCTTCTGATTGCATCCAAGATTGGATTAACGGCGTTCAAGAAGTCCTGTCTTACTTGTTCGTCGTTTTGGTCAAACAACAATCTTACAGATACCGCAGAAATCAATTTACGAGCTTGTAGTAACAATCTTCTTACGTTTATTCTGTCAAGTGCAGATTCTCTAACCTGAAGAGTTTTATTACCCCAGATTACGGTACCTACGTCGGCAAAAGTTGCAATTGGGTTAATTCTTCCAACATAAAGAACATCTCTATCTTCTTGTGTCAACTTCTTACGAGCTTTAACAGCATTTACAATACCACGAGTATAGCCAGCTGCGGCAAACCAAGGGAATGCAATATTATCAGTAAGTGCCAAGTTTCTTGTAACCTCAGCTGTTGCTGGAATATAGATTTGTGTGTTGTTTACACTATCTCTTGTTAATACCCAAGGATAATATGTTGCAGTGTAGTTAGAATCAATTCCTGTTTCTTCTAAATTATCAACAGCTTCTTGTGGATAAATTAAGTTATCACCCTCAGTTGTTGTCGGTACAAACATATTGTAATCCGGAGTTGTTGTAATATAAAGTGAGTCAGCTCTTTGATTTTCAATCATATCAATTGTTGCTTCAACTAAATCACTATTATTTACATAGTCAATTCCAGGTGATACAAATACATTGATATTAACAGCTTCTGGATTTGCAAATGTGTTAATACCCAACAAATAAGCATAGTAATCAGTATTTGCATAGTCGACTGTTCCGTCTCCAATTGCGATTTGTTTAAACGCACCCCAACCTTTTGCTGTTGGGTATCTATCAGAAACACAAGCACCATTTAAAAATCCTTGACGACCTAACACATATCTATCTCCATTAGTTCTAAATTCTCTATAGATGTCCCATCCGTCAAAACCGCCATTAACAAGCATAGTGAATTTTCTTGAGAACAATCTATAATATGGACTTTCTGGATTTGTTGGTTCACTTGAAAAAGGTGCGGCACCAGCATAATATTTAGGTGTACCACTTGTCGCAAATCCACTAGAAATTGTGATACCACTTGCAAATTGGTCCATATGAAATCCTCTTGTTTTGTAGTTCCATTGTCCACCTTCTAAGTCACAAGTCGATAATGGATTTCTTTTACCTTTATATTCAAAGAAACTTGAATCGAATCCAATGTTATTTGAGAAACCTAAATATGTTCTTCTAATATTATCACCAGAACTCAAAATAGCATCGTCATTTCCACTCGTTAAACCAAAAGGTGGATTATAAATAACTTCACCAGGGAAATCATATTTTGTTTTATAGATTGGGAAAGGAGGTTTAGCGTCAACATATTCTCTAAATGTATATCCATCAAATCCACAAGGTAACGAATCAACAGGTGCATCTTCGTTCATTTCAACCATAATGTATTTAGAGTTCAATTGATATTCACCATCTAATGTTCCTATTTTTTTTGCTATAAAATTATTTTGTGATGGATCCATAGAACAATTAGTGAATTTTTCAATTACCACTGGGTTTGAATCGACATCAAAATAATCTCTAACTAAAACATCAAATGTTCTATTTGCAAATGATATGTTTATAATTGATATTTTAATTTCACTATTAGCAGCATTTCCATCTGATATTGTGTAAAATTTAAATAAATTAAATGTTTTTGTACCTCTTAATTCAGACACAACCCATGGTGATGATGGTGTTTGGTATTTTTCTAAATACCAACCAATTGAAGACGGGTCTTCACTTTGAGCTGAGTCTAACGCTACAAGTTGTGGGCTTAAACCTCTAATAAATCCTTTTCTCCATCCGTAGTTCAATAGTGCTTGATATCTTTCCTCTAAAAATAAAGGTGTTGAAAGTCTTGGTTTTCCAAAGTTACTTCCACCAAATACTTTTGCAATATATTGTGAATCAGATTGTGAAAACGAAGTTTCAAATATAAAGTTAGTTCCTGAATTATTTGTTACATTAATTGCAAATGGTAAATATGGGTTTTTAAGAACACCATTATATTGATTAGTCATATCTAATGTAACATTTGTTGTTGCTGATACTTCATAAACAGGATTAATTTCATCTGAATATGTTGCAATACCTCTCGATCTTAATGTTGCAATTACTAAATCATCGAAATCAGTGAATGAAACACCAGAATAGTAATACAACTTACCAACGACAGTTCCAGAATAACAATCAATATTAACTGGTGTTGGTGTTGGGGTTGGTGACGTTAAAGGTGTTGGGCTAACACAAGGATTTTGAGCCGAGGGTGTTGGTGTTGGGGTTGGTGTTAATGTTGTTGTAGTAGTTGTAATTGGAACAATTTCTGATAAATCATCAACATATGTAAAGAATGAAAAACCAGAATATAAACCATTACCAATGTTATCGAACAAAGCATAATACCAAGGATCGTTTAATGGTGATGTATAATCAGTATCGTTACTTGATACTGATGGGACACCTAATACATTGTTTTCTGTGTTAAAAATTGTTGATAATGTATTGTAGTCATCACCCCAAATTGTACCAAAATAACTAATATTATCAGTTTGTGCTGTAAGTGGAACTGGATTAGTAATAACATCCATGATTAAATCTCTAATATTAGTGTCAAGAGTAGATACCGAACCATTAAATGTTTCATATTGTTTTGTCAACATACTCTCTATTTCTGATGGAAAATCAGTTTCAAACGCAATTGTATCTGGTGAATTAGTACATCCAGTAAATGTTACAGTAAACGTTATTGCACTTGGTATCAAACAAACCGGATCACAGTCAATTGTTACACCACTAGCACACACAAACTCAACGGTATTAGGGTTGACATTTGCTTTCGTAACAATAGACCAAGAAGGTCCAGCGTCATATCCAGATAATCCAAGTATTCTTGTAACAAATAATTGATTCGATTGTTGTAAGTATGATTTGGCGATATAAGCCGCCTCATATTTAGGAATTTGTGTATTAACAAATTTTTCAGGGGATGTTCCACCGAAGTAAGTTTGAAATTCGTCGTAGTTTCTAACGAAAATAGGTTCAAAAGCAGGACCTTTTAAAGTTTCACCAGCAATACCAAGAGTTGTTACACCAACACTCTGAGCCACAAAACTTAAATCAACTTCTGAAGTATAAACACCTGGTGATACAAATACTTTACTATTAGTTGCCATAGATTTTAATTTTATTGTTTTTAATTTATTTTACATATAAATATTGAGGATTTTAGCAAAAACTTTACTTATATAAAAGTATTTATATTTTGGTATGTTTTTTTTCTACCTTTTTTCTACCTATGGATAAACCAATAAAAAAGATTAAAAATCTTAAGATTGATAAAGATGTTCACGATATATTAAAAAAATATTGTGATAAGAGAGGACTTAAAATGTATAAGTTTCTTGAAGGTTTAATTATTGATAAATGTAAAGAAAAAAGGGATATATACGGTGAAGATTAAATTAATTCTTGTGTAAAAATTATTTCACCTTCCTTTGTATTATCGTCTTTTGTAATAACCAATCTAAGTTCGTCTCCTGTATTTATCTGAATTTCAGTAACATTAGTTCCGTAAAAATCGTCGTTTATAAAAACTTGGAATGTGTCTATATTTTTATTTGTTGATAATTTTAAATTTACAGTATAATTAAACTTTTGAACTGTAACTAAGTTGCTAATCGGAAAAATTGGAATGTATGTTGGTGGTATCTGTGGTTCTGGTTTTTTTTGTTTTCTTTTTTTGGTTAAAGTTTCTGTCTCATATATCTGAAAAGTTCTTGTAATTGCTGGAGATATTTCAAATTCATCCTCATCCATTAAAAACCCCTGTAAAGTCATTTCATATTTTTGTAGGTAAACTTTTCTTTTTTCCAAATCCATAACAGATTCATCAGATATGTTCCCCATTATAATTGGAATGTAGTGCCCTTTTATAGTTTGGTATGCTTGTTTTGATGCAAATTTTGTAATTACTATTTGGTTAAATTTATTTAACTCTCTCATACGATTACAAACAATTATAACGGTAAATTTTATGTCAATAGGAATTGGTTGCGGTATTTTATATATATCAAACCCATGTCGTTGTCCATCCCAAGTTGGTACTTTAGCATAATAATATTGTCTTCTATTTGGAATGTTAAGTGTCATCAAAGATGGATTATTTCCATATGTAACTTCTGGTGATCTTACAACCGCAATAAAAGGTGGTTCAACATTTTTGTCTAGGTTTTGAAAGTCCCAAGTTTCTGTAAATTGAGACCAATTTTGAGTTGTAATTAAAATATCAACCATTGGAATTGTTTTTCCCTCTACAACACACTTTAACTCATCACGAACAAAATCTAAAAATCCTCTATCCAAATCCGGGTGTAATAAAGATTTGGGAAGATATGTTCCGTCCTTTGAAATCATATCAGCAATCTCATTTCTTCTTGGAAGAAGTATTTTCTTATCAATTAAATTAATATCTTTTTTAATTTTTTTTGGTAGTCCCATTATTAAAATCCTTTAAATTCGTTAGGTCCAACTGGTGCCGCAACAATAGTCCTATAAAAAGGTTTAAATCCTTTATATGTGTGTTTTATATCGGATGTTACACGACCGTCATTTACTACTGTATAATATCTAACAAAACTTTCACTATCGTAGTATCCAACATAATCACCAAATTGTATATCAATTTCTAAATCTTCCAGTGTTTTCAAATAAACGGACATTGTAATATTACCGGGTTCTAATTGGTCCATTTTAGTTGATCCCATAAATTTATTCTCAGGTGTCGCAATTGCAACATAAGCATTAAATTCAACTGGAGGTAAAAATTTAATTCCATCGGATACTGTTTCACCATAAACATCATCGGTTTTTGTTTTCATTCTATCAACTCTGTAAAGAACACAAGTATAATTCATATCACCAATTAACCATTCTTGACCCATTTCAATTTCTAATTTAAAATCATTGTCACCAAAGAATTTACCAAGACGTGTTATTGGAACTTTATTTGTCATACCTTTTTTATTGATAAATATTGTTTTTATTATTATTTTTATTTATATCTTGGAATTTTGGATTTACAAAAACAGTTAATAGAACATAAAGCACTTGATTTATTAGATTCATATAGTGGGGCTAATAACTACATTCTTTATATGAAAACCAAAAAAGAAACAAATAAAAAGTTTTACCCAACAAGAACACAAGCTGATTATATTGTAAATTATTTTGATACAAAACCAAAAGTCGCTCGTAAGTGGGTTGAGTTAGACCCATACTTTGCAAAGAAGTTTGCACAAGAAAGATATTTGTTTGAAACTCCGGAAAAAATTTATATTGAAAAATTACTTGTTGAGAAAGACAAGTCATATCATATTTGGGGTAAATTTTTTGAAAAAGACAATTTGTCCGAGTTTTGGGTACCTAAGTCATCTTTAATTAAATCACAAACTGTAGATGAGGTCAATATTGATTATTCTAAATATGAACATAGACCACCACTGTCACACCAGAAAGAAGCTATTGAAAAATTGGTTGGTTCCAGAAGATTTATTTTGGCCGACGATATGGGGCTTGGGAAGTTTTTACCCGTAAAAACACCAGTTTATACACCAACAGGAACTAAAAAAATCGGCGACATTAAAATTGGTGATAAGGTTATTGGTAGTGATGGAAAACCCCATAATGTGATTGGTGTATTTCCACAAGGTGTAAAAGAAACATATAAAATTACATTTAATGATGGATTTTCAATTTTAGCTGGTGACGAACATTTATGGTCTGTTTCATCTCCCAATTATGGTAAAAATAGAAAAAATGAAAGACAAAAAAAATCTTTAGTTTTATCTACAAAACAAATGTATGAAGGGGGTAAAATTAAAATTAAAGGGGTCGGACACAATAAAAATAAAGAGTATGAAGTCGAAACTCATTATAAACACTCAAATGGTAATAATAGGTGGCAAATACCAATCGTTGATCCAATTCAGTTTGAAAGAAATGATAGTCTTCCTATAGACCCTTATTTATTAGGTCTTGGACTAGGTGATGGTTCATTTAGTAAAAAAAACATAAGATTTTCGGTACATAAAGATGATTATGACGATATGTTTGAGTCATTTCCATTGAATGAATATAAAACAAGAATTAATCAAAGGGGTGGAGGTATTAATGTCGATACTTCCTTGTATGATTTAGGTATTGAACATACACGGTCCCATACTAAATTTATTCCAGAAATATACAAATATTCATCAATTGAAAATAGATTATCAATTTTACAAGGGCTAATGGATACTGACGGACATTGTATGTTTAATAATAGTGGAAAGTTTTTAGGGACTGAATTTTGTACTGTATCAAAACAACTATGTGATGATGTTGTTGAGATTGTTCAAACATTAGGTGGTATTGCGAGAGTCAAAACTCGTATTCCAACCTATACTTATAATGGTGAAAAAAAGAAAGGTAAGTTAGCGTATAGGGTTAATATTAAATTACCGAAGGGTATGAACCCATTTAGATTAAAACGAAAAGCCGAAAGGTATGTTGAACCAACAAAATACCCAACTGGTAGATATATTAAAAATATTGAAAAAGTTGGTTTTGAAAATAGCGTTTGTATTTCTGTTGATTCACCAGATAAATTATATGTCACAGAACATTGTATTGTAACACATAACACAACTTCCACAATTATTGCCGCTCTTGAAACTGGGGCAAAGAAAATTTTAATTGTTTGTCCGGCATCACTTAAAATAAATTGGGAAAGAGAAATTGCAAATTATTCAGATAGAACTTGTTATATTGCTGAAGGTAAAAAATTTTCAACTGAAGCTGATTTTGTTATTGTTAACTACGATATATTAAAAAACTTTCACAGTAAAGAAGATAAAGAAAATTCACTGTTATTACAATCAAACTTTGAACTTGTGATTTTAGATGAAGCTCATATGGTTTCAAATGCTCAAGCTCAAAGAACAAAACTTATAAATGATTTTGTAAAAAACATAAAAAGAGTTTGGCTACTTACTGGTACTCCAATGACATCTAGGCCAATTAATTATTATAACCTTCTTAATATTATTGAAAGCCCGGTGGCACAAAACTGGATGGCTTATGTAATTCGTTATTGTCAAGGATTTCAATTTAGAGCTGGAAATAGAAAGGTGTGGAATGTTACTGGAGCGTCAAACCTTGAGGAATTAAGGGACCGAACTTCAAAACAAATTTTAAGAAGATTAAAAGAAAATGTTTTAGACTTACCAGATAAAATCATAACACCAGTTTATTTAAGAACTTCATCAAAAGAATATAAAGATTTGATGGGTGAATATTATGAATGGTTAGAAAATAAAAAAGAAGAATCATCATCACTTACCGTTCAGTTTTCAAAACTAATGAAAGTAAGAAAAGTAATTGCAAATGAAAAAGTAAAAGATACAATTGAGTTTGCACAGAATATTATAGACCAAGGAAAAAAAGTAATCATATTTACAAACTTCACAGACACATTACAACTAATACATAATCATTTTGGTAAAGAGTCTGTATACCTTGATGGTAGTTGTAATAAAGTACAAAGACAATACGCTGTTGATCAATTCCAAGAAAATGAAAAAATTAAAGTATTTGTTGGGAATTTAAAAGCCGCTGGTGTTGGACTTACACTAACTTCGGCTGAAGTTGTAATTATGAATGACTTATCATTTGTACCAGCAGAACACGCTCAAGCAGAAGATAGGGCGTATCGTTATGGTCAGAAAAGTAATGTACTTGTGTATTATCCAATATTTGAAAACACGATTGAGGGTGTTATCTACGATATTCTAAATAAAAAGAAAAAAGTTATCGGTACTGTGATGGGTGACGAGATTCAAGAATCTGGTGATGTTGTTGAAGAAATCCTAAACTTAATCAACAAACGACCATAATTTCTTTTAAACTTTATAGTATTTATCTGTAATGAAAGTTACTGTTAAACATATTGATTCTGGTCTTTCGTCAGAAGACAAGAAAATGTACAACGATTTTATAAAATTCTTAAATAAACATTATTCGGTTAATAATCCTTTGACTATTTTATTTTTGGGAAAAAAAACCGAACACATGTCAACAGGATCACAAAACATGAATGGTGAGATAAAAGTTTTATCTAAAAATAGACTAAATAGAGATATAATGAGAACTCTTGCTCATGAGTGGGTTCATGCCCATCAAAGATTGGTTTTGGGTAGAGAAAGAGGTCCAGATATTGGAGGACAAAATGAAGATGAAGCAAATGCTTTTGCCGGTAGACTAATAAAAATTTTTGAAAAAGATTTCCCAAATTATAATAATTTAGTTTTTGAAGGTGTGGAAAGTATTGTAAAAAAAGTTGAACTACTTAATGAACAAATTATATTAACCGAAAAAGAAAATCTTAAAAATGATTTGATTCTGGAAATGAAAAAAATTGGTATAGAAAAATTACCCTATTCATATTCAGCTTTAAATAAATTTGTCGATTCTAAAACAATGAATATTCATTATAATAAACATTATAAAGGATATGTTAAGAAGTTAAACGATGCTTTAAAAGATAAAAATAAAAAGTTTATCGATTTAGAAGATATTATAAAGTCAATAAACAAATATGACACAAAGGTAAGAAACAATGCTGGTGGTGCGTTTAATCATGCGTTATTTTGGAAAATGTTATCACCAAAAAAACAAACGCCAAAGGGTGAAGTTTTTGAAAAAATTACCAAGCAATATGGTAATATAAAAAAAATGAAAGATGAATTTAATGAAATTGCAAAAGAAAGATTTGGTTCTGGTTGGGTTTGGATTGTTTTAACAAAGTCTAATAAATTAAAAATTATGTCAACACCAAATCAAGATAATCCTTTAATGAATGTTGTTGATGGTGGTTATCCTTTACTTGGTCTTGATTTGTGGGAACATGCTTATTACTTAAAATATCAAAATAAAAGGGATGAGTACATAAAAAATTTCTGGAATTATGTTAATTGGGAATTTGTAAATGATTTATATGTATCAAAAACAAAGAAAACATTAAATGAAAATTTCTTAAAAGTCTTATTAGAAAATGAAGAAATTGCTCCCGATATGAAAAGAGTAATGTCTCGTGAATTACAAAAAATTAGATTAATACCATTAGATGTTGAAGCCGCAGAGGCAGCAATAAATAATATTATAACCGCAGAAATAGAAAGGGGATTTAAATTCAGTAGAACAATAGAAGGATTAATGAGTTTGGATTTATCTAATTTATCTGAAAGATCAAGATTCAGATTCAATAATTATTTTCAAAGATTTATTACGAGTAGATCAAGAGGTTATGATTTTGAAGCGTTAGTTTCTGGACTACTTGATGGTAATATTTCTGATAATTTGAACACACCTTACGATTTGATAACGTCTGACGGATTAAAAATTTCTTGTAAAATAGTTAGGAACTTAAATGAATCCCCAGTTTTAAAAGGTGTCAAATCATCACTTTCACAATATATTAATTCATATACTGGTAGTGAAGAAAATAAAAATTTCTTGAGGAGTATTGAATTAGAACCAAATGTAATTGCAAAATTAATTGATAGTAAAAATCAAGACCATAGAAATATTGCTGAGGATTTAATTAGTCATCTTTTAGTTGATGTAGATGGTATGTTACTTGGAATACCTAACAATAATTACGAATTATCTTTATATTTTTATGATAGAAATGCTTTGAAGAACATTTTGAAATTACCAGGAATGACGGTTGCTCCCAAATCAAAAGGTTCTCAACAAATAAGGTTCTCATCAACAATATTTAAATTAACTGGTTCAGATGTTTCCCCAATGAGAGGTGTTATTAAATTCCCAAAAATATCTATGGAAGAATATTCATCATTTTTATTAGGTGATGATAAAACAAAAGAAGTTCTTGATGTCCTCAATAAATTTGGTGAAAAATATGGTGTCAACAGATTAGGAGATAATTTACCACAAGATATTATAAGAAAATTGTCAACCAACCAAAGATTTAAGTTAGAGTTAAATAGATTCTTAAAATAATTTATCAAGATATTTATATAAAAAAATCGATATGTCAATAATTAACGAACCTGAAAGATCAAATCTTTATAAAAAAATTAGACATTTATTGGGCGCACCATTAAGAAGTGTTGAATTAGAAGATGAACAAATGGACACATTGTTAGAATTTTCTATCGATGAATACTCACAATATGTTCAAGATTGGTTAATTGAATCTCAATGGGCAGCATTAAATAATCTAAATTTAGATACCCAATCATTATCTAAAGCATTCACAACAAGAAGTTTAGATTATGAAACAAGGTATACATACGCATATTCAAAAATTGTTGGTTTACAAGCTGGTGGAGACTACGTTTTAAAGAAAGATTATATACAATTAGTACAAGGACAACAAATTTATGAAATTCCTGCTAATAGGGAATTAAATGAATTGTTGTGGTTTACACCACCTGAAATGAATAATTTACTTTTTGATCCTTGGGCTTTTGGTGGTATTGCTGGTGGTGGTATTTCAGGACCAGCTGGTTATGCTCAAATTGGTAATGTATCCGGAAGTTATTTTTTAATGCCAGCATTTGATATGTTGTTAAGAATGCAAGAAATTAATATCCAAAAAAGAATTATTGCCGGTGAATTGACTTATAGAGTTACAGCATTACCCGATGGTAAGAAAGCCGTTCACCTTATGAATACACCTGGTGGTAAATTTGATTTCGGTAACTCAACACTAATGAAAGGAAAAGTTTGGTATTGGTATTATGATGTTGGGCCTGGAGATAGAGATAAATGTTTGAAGGATAATCCAGATATTATTAAACTACCATCTGATGTTCCTTTTGATAAAATTAGTTGGCAGGACTTAAATAATCCAGCACAAGTTTGGGTTAGAAGATGGTTTATCGCTTATTGTAAAGAAACACTTTCAAAAGTTAGAGGTAAATTTAGCGGTAACTTAAAAACACCAGATGGAGACCTTACAATGGAATGGCAGACTTTAGCAACAGAAGCTAAAGACGAAAAAACAAAATTAATTGATGAACTTATTGGTGCTGAAGGAAGACTTACAAGATTGAAACCAGAGAAAGTTATGGAAAGAGAAGCTCTAATTGCTGAAAACTTAAACAAGGCCTTAAAATTTAGGGCAATGCCTAGACAAATTTATATAATATGATAAGAGTTGAAAATATAACCCCTAGAAAAAATATTGTTAGGTATCAAACACAGACTGTTGTTGAGCCTAAGGTTGTTATTGAAAAACCAAAAGAAATTTATAAAATAATTTCCGAATCAGTTTACACAACAAATGATGAAACATTTTTAATTGTAAAAGATGTTGAAAATTCTGAAATTAATTTAAACTCAAATGGTTCTACAAAAATCACAATAAAATCATTAACAAATGTATTAGTTAAATCAGATGTTGGTTCCATTGATGAAGAGTGGGACGAACTCCTTTTAGAAAAAGGGGCTTGTGTTCAGTTTAAATTTGTTGAGGGTAATTGGTATATAACGTCAAGTGATGGTTTAAAAACTTCTTAAATAATCTTTGATCCTTTACTTAAATTTTCTTTAGCCCATAATGGTTGTAAATTTGTGTAATGACAAAGTTTGTATAACTCTTCTTCGTTTTTAGCCGATGATAGTGGTATTATGTGGTCAATGTGCCAACCGTATAAACCGTAATTTTCCCAGGTCATTTCATTCTTAAATTGTTTTTCTAAATGTTCTTTTAGAAATTCTGGGGTACAACCAACAATATCAAAAGTTTTATTTTTTTTGGTTATGTTGTTTATTCGTATGTAATCTTTTATCCTATGTCTAACAATGTCCGCCAATCTGTATTTTACATCGGTTTTTCGTTTGTATTTACGATACTTCTTCCGTCTATCAATTTGTTCGTCTTTAGTTTTATTTTTATGGTAAGATTTTAATTTAATCGTCCTAATTTTTTCAGGATTTTCTAAAAGTCTAATTTTATCTTTTTCTTTAATCTTTTCTTTATTATTTTCATAATATTTTTTTATGGTTTCTTTTCTTTTTTCAGGATTTCTTTTTCGATACTCCATACTTTCAATTTTTCTACAATCATTACAATGTACCTTCAAACCATCTTTTCTTTTTTTGTCAACACCAAAAAAACATAATTCTTTTTCTTCTTTACATTTGCTACAAATTTTTGTTTCCATAGTATTCTCTAACTAATTTTTCAAGTAATGTGGAGACCTTATGACCATCTTCTTTTATTTTTTGATATAATTTAGGGTCCAAACTTATACCAAATTTTATTTTCTTATCCTCTTGTTTAATCTTCGGTCTTCCCATAATATAAATATCTGTTAGTTTATTAAAGTTTCACTTTTATTAAAAAATTATGAAATAAATTTTTGCATATATGAATCAATGTTATCATACATATGATATGGTGAAACACCAACTTTTTCCCAGAACAAAGTCTCTTCATTTGATATTGTCATAACCTCATCTATTTTATCTTGGTCCCCATCCTCAAATGGAATACCATTTATCAATTCACATTGGTCTTTTGTGAAGAATGGTCTATCTTCTGGATTTTTAACTAATAACCCATCTCTAACTTCATCTTTAAAACAAACAAGTAGTGGTTCTACTCTTTTGTTAAATGTTGCAATTGCTCTTTGAATATTATATTCTCCAGTAAGTCCTGGATTACTTTCTAATTCTTGGGGGTCAATTCTGTAACAGTTAAGTTGAATAACTGATTCTACTGTATCTGGATTAACTTTTGGGTTTGAAAAGAAAGTTGTTAGTTGTTCTTCGTTCCACCCTTTCTTTGGTTTATTAACTTTCTGGACATCTCCGTGTGAAGCCTTTGTTCCGTTGTTTACATAATATATAACATCACCAAGATTAACATTAAGACCTTCTTTTATTGCAAGTTCCATATGTGCCTGTCTTGACATTTCAGCACCCGCTTTTGTTTTAGTTTTACTTCTTTTTATGTAATCATCAATAGATTGTTTAATCTTTGCTTTGTTTGCAATATCCATTAAAGGAATTTTCTGGTCAAATATTCTTTGTAGATATTCGTAGTACAACTCAACAAACCCTTGTCCATCACCATTAAGTAAAAGTTTAATTCCTTTGTCCAAAAATAGCTCAATATATTTTGGCATCTTTTTAGATTTAATTGTGTTTCCAGTAAGTTTAATTTTACCTTTATCTGTAATTAGAGCATAATTTTTACGAGCAAGATTGATACAAGCGGGCCACTGACCATCCGTGTCGAGAGCCATCTCACCTTTCATTGCTAAATCGTTAAACTCCATAACATCGGCTTCTTCACCAAAATATTCTTTACCCTCTTTAACCTTCCAATTAAGACCTTTACCAATATATCTTCTACTTTCAACACCATCTGGAACCGAAAAATTAACGCCGTCTGTGTCCATCACCGTAGGACTATAACCTCTTTCACTAAAAAAATGAATCATCATTCTTAAATATTGTCTTCCACTAC
>Ga0075473_10000444_pt1 | contig 17095 bp, 29 predicted proteins | sample DEB19_08_DNA_FD_76340 | JGI IMG/M metagenome (GOLD analysis project Ga0075473, IMG submission 76340) | Aqueous microbial communities from the Delaware River and Bay under freshwater to marine salinity gradient to study organic matter... | ecosystem: Environmental > Aquatic > Marine > Coastal ... | reverse complement strand
GCCCAAACTCTGAACCAACCATGACCTCGACCATGACTGCTAAGAAAACTGCTTCTCTTGCCAAGCGTGATCTCTCTTCTTTTACTGTTTTCCAATCTAAAGAATTTGTTTCAGGGTATCAAAACCTAGTCACCATCCAACCTCTCAACAAGTCCAAGATACGAGGTTGGTTTGTGCGGAAGTCGGACCTTGACACTTGTGGATGGAACGCCACTGAAAATCAATTTGCTACAGGTTCAGTTATCTGGAACTACAAGCAAACTTTTGGTGTAGCTCCCAATACTTCAATTGAAGAAGGACTCAATTTTACTGAGCCTCGCATTCAAATCCTTTTACGTTCTCCCCTTATGGTCGAGGAAACCACAGGGATGAGGCAGACGATTGGCACCTTTGACAATCCTGATGTCAAGGAATTGTTTGAAGCTGACAAGATTGCATCTGACCTTGCTAACAGCAAAGGTGAGATGTACAAGCGTAAGTACGGTGTGCGCACCAAATACCTGGTCTATGTCATGACCAAGGACAACAAGCGTGCTCACAAGATTCCCATGGTCCTTACACTCAAAGGTCTTAATGGCACCGATGTATCCGAGAAGGTTCGGATCTATGAAAAAGAAATGTCCAAGTGTTTGAGCAAAGCGCTTGATGCTGAAGTGCCGCTGAGCTTCAACGAAAAGTTCTATGCCACCACAGTGTTCTCTCCTGTGCTGGCTAATGAGATGCGCGGTGCCAACAACGTTGAAATCTGTGCTATTGAATCGTTTGACATCCCTGATTACAGCACTCAGGACGATGCAATCGAATCACTGAATCGTCTTAGCATTCCTGATGACGATCGTGAATCCACCTGGAAAATGCAAGAGTTGTTCCAGGACTACATTAATGTCCACGCAAAACAAGATGCCCAAAAGTTAAATGGTGCATATGGAATTAAAGAAGGAGTCGAAATCCTTCCTGCATCCCGTACCACGGAGGCTGTTGATGTGAAGGCTTTGCCTGCACGTGATCCCCTCACCGGTGAAGATGATTCACTCTGATTGAAGATCAGGGTTTGTTAAGTCATTCGGATCAACAATCACTTGATTAAAGATCCGAATGTCTTTTACTAAACCTTTGATGATTCCTTGACGTTGGGTGGCAATTTTTGCTAAGAGAATTGCCATCTCTTTTAATGCGCCAACTGAATTACATTCTTCAATGGAGCGTTTAACTTTTTCTTCCCAGAACTTATCTTCCATCGACGGTTCAATTTCAAACTTAGCCAATGGCACGTAATTAAGCTCTTCCATTTGGTAGTTAATTGTTACAAACATTTTAAGCACAACTCCAACAATTGCATTCCATGAAACCAGAAGAAAAAGCTGCTATCAAAGCCGCTGGTGCCACAGCCCTCATAGCTGGCGCCATCGCTCTTACTATTCCCAACCCAGCTGCATGGGCGGCGGTTATTTACGGTTCTTATCGAATGGGTAAGGGGGCTTACCAAGCCGCTAAGGAGCGTGATACCCTGGAGAAGCAGAGGCAAAACCATTACCTCTGACACCAGCTCAACTCAACTCAACACATCAACACAATGGAACTTACGCTTCAGCTCTCATCAGAGCAAGCATTGATTTACAACCGCAGCAACATCCGTCGTGTAGACGAGGCGTTTGATGACACCGAAATCGCTGGGATTTTTGTGCGAGATGATGATTGTCTCGTGGTGCGCCGCGATGGTACTGAGCAGACTTACAACAGGCAACTGATAAGAAATGCTTATGTATCTTATACACATCGCCTTAAGGACTTCTTTGCTTATCTAGGTCCAAACTACAGGGGTCCTAGCATCTGGCACGACAATGCCTACGTTCTTTTCAAGGGATGGAACTATGTTCATGCACTTGGACACACAACTCCTAACGCCAAGCTCCAGGGCCACTGGGCGGATAAATTCATTCACCTCTCAGATCCTCAGAAAGTTGTCACACTATTACAGTCTGACCAAGCAGACCTGGGCCATCTGGTTGCACCGGACGGGATGCGGCTTCCGAATCGGCCGATTGATATGGACTCTTCACTGGATGACAGCCAAGAACAAAAGCCGGTGTTTGGCGAACCTTACTGCTCGTGCGGGTCATTTCAACGTCAACTCGGTGCTATACAAACTCTCCAAGAAGAAATCCAGGGATATAAACCGTGGTGTATCCACCTGACCTGGTTTAATAAATATCGTGAGCTTCTGTGCAAACGCACGGAAGTGCGCAATGCAGCACCCTCTGGTGCACCGGATAAATGCGTGGCTTGGTTCTATGCTCCACCTGCTGACCACCTTAGTCACGGGCGTTTTGTATTACTGCATACCAAACAGGGTGCTCAAGCTCCGCTAAGTCACTGGCGTACTTACAAATCTAAAGAAGTTCTAACGCAACATGACGCATGGGATTTGTTCTTTAATATGCTTGAGGCTGGCTACGTTCCATTCCCTGGTACCGCACTGCCTCAACTCAAACCTGCACTTAAAAAACAATGACAACTACTCAAGAAACACTTGAGTACGCCAAACAATTACTTAAAAAACCTATGTCCACAGCTCAGTCCAAAACTAAACTTATTCGATATGACTTAGAAGTTCCAGAAGAATTTCACTGGAAACTTGTGGCATTAGGTGCCAACCAAAAGCTGCATCACGAAGAGTACGCTGAACGTGTACTTCAAGAATTTGCTATTAAAGCCACTCAAAAAATCAACAATGACTACAAACAATCCATCATTAACCAATTGGATCGACAAACTAAATCTTCAAGTAATGGAGGACAATCCTGACGGCAGCTGTTACATCCACATCGAATGGGATGAAACAGATCCAGATCTTGCCCTATGGAATTCATGGGGTGAAGAAGGACAAAAACAATTTGTCCTTAAGGCATTAAACCACGCTTGCAACCACGTTCTTTCAACCAATGACAATTGACACCTACCAGCTTTCAGAAGAACAGTACACTGAGTTTTTTGAAGATAATGCACGGTTTGCTTGTCAGCTTTATTTAAAGTTGAACAACATTGCGTCTAGCGAAGGCGTTGGCAACATTGATTACCGCACATTAATAGAGTTGTACAACGACTCTATATACGCAAGCAATGAGGATTGCCGTCAGTACCAGAAACAAAATAATCCAGAAATTGTTAGCAAATATCAAGAAGATCTGTTTATCTATGGGTCGCCATCTAGGGAAGAAATGATGGAAGAAATTAAATCAGTTAATGCCAATGTTAAAGAATTGGCTAAATATATAGCTAACTTAACTGATACAATAGAAAAAATTTCTTAAAAACTAATTGTATTCATGGTCCTGGTCATGACCTTAAACTGACCAGTCCACATCATTAACTCAACTCATGTTTGAATCCATCTTTGGCGCCGTTGTTCCAGTCTTTAAAAATCTTCTTTGGGCAGCAGCAGGTATGCTGCTGACCTATTGCATTAATAAACTTCAAACTCATTTCAACCATGCCATCTGATACAGCCAGACGTATTGTCAAACTTGCTGAGTCTTATGGTTTCAAATTAGTACGGCGCAACAAACATTTGGTTTTCAAACACACTTCAGGCAAGATGCTTGTCACTTCATTCACCTGTAGTGATGGCCGAGCACTGAAGAATGTGGAATCAGACATCAAACAAATCCTTTCCAACAATGACTCAAATCACTGCAACTAAACTAAAAGATCTCAACATCCTTCAGCTCTACGAGCACTATGGTGCCCTGGAACGCTCTCTTCCTCTCCTTACTCCTGAGTCCCAAGACCTGGCAAAAGCTGAGCTGGAGGCCTGTGCCACCCTCCGTTCAGAAAAAATCGACCGTATTCATTACGCTCTGGCGTCCCATGAGGATGCTCTTGAACGCATCAAAAAAGAATCCGATCTCATCTCTGATGCCAAGCGGCACCACGAATCCCAGATCCGGTCGCTCAAAAGTTTGCTGAGCTGGCTGCGTCGCTCACTACCGCTGGACTGTAATAAAATAACAGGGCGGAACTATCAGTTCACGCTGGTCAAGAAAAAAGAGATGAGTGTTGAAATCACGTCGGACCCTAACCTTTGGGACCCTAAAGAACAACAACAATTCTGTATCCAACAGGAAACAACCACAACCAAACAAGTCGTGGTACGTTCAATGTCAGGAGAAGTCCTCTCCGACAGGACAGAACCTAAAACAAAAACTGAAATCCTCCCCAACCTCGATGCCATCCGCAACGCCTATCAAACAGGTCAACAGTTACCCCAAGGAGTCAAAGTTGCCCAAGAATATTCCGTCCGCACAAAGCGACTCTTCTCCACACGGGTGGAAATGGATGCATCCGAATATCCAGGAGAACTTCTATCAGAAGCTGGAACCACCGACTGATTTAGAAGACGCACACATCAAGATGTCTTGTCACAACCATAGTGTTGATGATTTTAATCTTCAGCTGGAGATGAATGACCTTGAGATGCAAATGCTGTGTGAAGGTGAAGAGCCTCTCCCTTATCACACCGATAAGATGGATGACCTTGAGCAAAAGAAACTTAAGCTTCTGCTTGGTAAACGCTTTCACCAAAACGCAGCACGGTGCTACTGGTACTGGTTAGCCAAAGCAGAAAAGTCTGGTAAATAAACTTATTAACCTACGGGAAAAGTAAATTTATTACCCCCGGTTTACGCCGGGGTTTTTAATATGTAGGGATAAAATCTTCTGCGTTTGTTACAGTTGCATATTTATATTGGTCGCGATTAATAGGTGCTTTAATTTTTTGTAAACGAGATAAACCTTGCTTTGCAATATCTAAAGCAGCCATTGGATCTGTTTGTATTAATTCATTAAACAAACCCTTAAAAATAGATGCTTCTTCTGGGAGATTTGCATAATTTAAACCTGAACTAACAGAATTAGCAATTTTTGCAGCTTGTTGCCTTACGTTAGAAATAGTTTGTGCACTACCAAAATCAATTTGAACTGGTCTGCCAGTTAAAGTGTTAACAAATACATTTTGCCCATGGCGATCTCCAAGGCTAATTTTATTTAGTGCTAATTGTGCAAGTTGTTGTTCTGTGATTAAATTTGCACGATCATACTGCTGCTGTGTTAAAGCAGGATTTTTAACGCCGCTTAAATCATTGGCTAATGAAAGAGGCACATAATTTTTTCGTAAATCCTGCATTGTAATTTCACCTCTTATTTTAGGATTAACCCCTGGTTCAATTGGAAATGTTTTTCCAAATGCTTCAATAGGCCCTAAATAAACTTCTTTAACTGAAGGAGCAATTCCTAATTCTGCCGCTTTTGCTTGCGTATTAATTTCACTTAACAACTGTCGTTTACGTTCCATGTCAATTTCTTTAACTACTGCGCCAGGAGCTGCTTCGTACACTTGGCCAAATTGTCCTTTTCCAACACGTGCGCGTTGTGCCGCACGCGCTGCGTATAATCGAACTTCTTCAGGAGAAACACCTTGCTGTACCGAACGCTTTGCGGCCAATACATTTGCAATTGCTTTAAACATACCTTGTTTTATTTCTTATTTTAAATCAAACATACTAGACTAAAGGAAGTCACAGGAGTTCCATGGGCGGTGATCCAGTTTTAAACAAACTTATTGCTGGGTTTACCCAGGATGGAACTCCTCTTTCGGCAACAATTGGTTCCAAGATGGAACATGGTGTTGTCATCCTGACAGCAGCCATGCTTGCCAATGAAAACCTTGCATCCTCAATGGATGCAGAAGAAATGGTTGATGCTGCTATCAATTACTACAACCTGATTCAAAAACGACTTGGTTATTACCAAGAGCATCAAGCTCATTCGTTGGAACGCCTGCTCAATAACTAATGGCAATAAACAACTACAATGCAAACACTGTATGGAATTATTTAGGCACAGGTTTGTTTGATGGTAGGGGTGCATTAGATTACAGCACTGCTTCTAAAAATTTACTTAACTTTCGAAATATTGTTAATGGTGTAGAAACGCGCAGGCCTATTAACCCATGGAAAAATTATTTTGAAGACTCAAGCCAATATTCTTTGGGTAATGCAAGTAATCCAATCACAATGAACAATATAGGAAATATTCTTCCAGCCATTTCAAATTTTCCGCAAACAATATTTGAAAACGCATTAGCAGGTAAATACACAAAGCTGATTTAATAATTTCTGCTAGGGTAATAAAGTCTTTATTCCTAGAAATGGAACCAATTACCGTACCAGAGCTTACAGTTTCGTTTGCAATTGACCTTGATGTTGAGTACGATTCTTTCTCGGGTCGCAGCTCATCCGACCTTGCTGTCGCCCTCGCAGATGAAATTGAAACCCTCCTCTACGAAGCCAGCTCTTCCGTCAAGCGTGTCTACGTCTCCATCACCGGCATCGAATCCAATGACTGATGACCTTGCCAAAAAGCTCAACACCGCAGGCGCCTTCGATACGCCGTGGCTTAAAGAGCAGCTCCTGGCCTGGAGCGTGCTAGCAGAACAACGCACGGCTGACTTCATGGAACACATGTATCAATGCTCTGGACGGCAAGACAAACGTCATCCCATGCATTCCCGCTACACTGGGCTTTGGCAAGACTTCTGCGTCCGCGAAGCTGGCCCTGCAATGCGTGATCGGTACTTTGAAATGATGGAAGCTGTCCGCCTCTACGAGGAAGGCAGGTTCCAACCTGTTTAAGATTTAATTAACACACTTTGCTTTGGGGCGGGCCACGATAGTGGAACGTCCCTTCCTCTTATGGACCATCCACACGAACCTCTTGATGCCATCAAAGATTGGCAAATTTGGTATCGCACTCATCAAATTGTTGCAGAATTTGATGAACCATTGGTAACAAAAGATTCACGCGAGAAGATGCACGACAGCACTAATGCTGTGTCATCTGTTTATGCAGTGCCAGATTGGAAATCCTTCTGGGATAAACCCTATGAAGGTAACAATATATACAAACAAAAAGCAGCTGAGTACTTTGCAGATACAATTGCTGAGTTCCAAAATGAATTGACTGGTGCTGAAATCTATGAAGCATTCACAGTTGCCGCATTGCAAGCTTTAGATTTTGTTAAGAAAGAATACGACAACGCCAAAGAACTCGCTGATCTAATCCAGAGCAATGCCAAAAACTAAATACCCAGATTGGGTGTGCCACAGCTGCGGAATGGCTTATGGTTCCTGGTACAAAAAAGGTGTGTACATTGGGCCGCCTGATCTCTGCTCAACTATGCACCTTGGTACTTGTGGGGTGTGCGGCACAAAAAATGTAGCGGTTACTGAGCCACGGGACTACGGTTATTTGCGAGCCGACTGGCAACATGAACAAATCAAAAACAACAAAAGTGACACGAAATAGAATGGTAGAAAATGTAGCAGTATCATGCCAGTTTATAGAGAATCAGGTGAATCAACTTTATATGACGTAGTTAAAGTTAAAACTTGCAGTGGTCAACCGTTAGAGATTGCAACCACAACAGGTGAGGTTGTCTACATCCAGGCGGGGGGCACAAGCTCCGATGCATTTGGGCGTTTCCGTGCCAGTACACCTCTCACACTATTTGACTCCAGCCATCGTTATCGCGACAATGGACTGTGGGCTACATCTAGTGGAACCGGTGGTAATGCAGTCTTTGATGCCAATGCAGGCCTTGTTGCACTCAACGTAACAACAACATCTGGTTCTGAAGTTGTTAGAGAAACAACAAAAGTTTTCTCTTATCAACCAGGCAAATCACTACTCGTGCTTTCAACCTTTGTAATGAATGCACAAAAGGCTGGGCTGCGTCAACGTGTTGGTTACTACGGTGCAAACAACGGCATCTATTTAGAAGTAAGCGGTGTAGCTGCCCCTGCATTTGTTGAGCGTAGTTCCGTGTCAGGCACGTTGTCCGAAACTCGGGTTCCTCAGTCCCAGTGGAATGCAGACAAGTTGGATGGTACTGGTCGTTCCAGGTTGACACTAGATCTGGCAAAAGCTCAGATCATGTGGATGGATATTGAATGGCTGGGTCTTGGTACCGTAAGGACTGGGTTTGTAATCAATGGTAAGTTTGTGCACTGCCATTCGTTTAATCATGCCAACTTAATTGATTCAACTTATATCACCACAGCTTCTCTTCCTTTACGTTATGAAATTGTTAATACATCTGCTGCTGCAAGCAGCAGTACATTAAAACAAATTTGTTCCACTGTTATTTCGGAGGGTGGATATGAATTGCGTGGTAAACCCCAAGGCATTGGTACCGCAATCACATCACCCTACAACATGGCGACAGCTGGGACATTCTATCCAATTGTTTCCTTGCGACTTAAAGCGTCTGAACTTGATGCCATTGTTATCCTTAATGCCATTTCATTGATGGCTGCAGGTGGAACTGCAAACTACGTATGGCAAATCCTTAGTAGCGCCACAACATCTGGTGGGTCTTGGCAAAATGCAGGCGCAAACTCTGGCGTTGAATACAACATCAGTGGTACATCAACATCTGGTGGATCTGTCCTTGCGCAAGGCTACTTTTCTGCCAGCAATCAATCCACTTCTGCTGTTGACATCCTGAAGGAAGCCCTTTTTACTTTCCAGCTGGAACGCAATGGGTTAACAAACACACCTTACGAACTGTCATTGGTTGCTTCTGCAAGCACCAATACATCCACGCTGCATGCAGCTGTCAACTGGCAGGAAATTAGCCGTTGATTTAATTGCAATACTTCTTTGATAAACTGGAATTACTGACAAAAAATTATGTATACTCCTGCGCCTCAACAGATGCAACCCCCTGCTCCAGAAGCACCTCCCATGGAGCCCCAGGCAAAACCTAAGGCTCCTGGTAAATCAAAGAATGGTGATGTCGGGTCCTTCATTCAGCAGTGCATCTCCCTCTGCGCTTACATCAAGGAACTTGAGACACAAAGTCACCTTATCCATCTCAATATTGAAGGTCCAAACTTTATTGGTCTCCATGGGTTCCTTGGAGACCAGTACCAAGCACATCTTGAACAGTTTGACAAGCTTGCTGAGTTTATCAGAAGTATGGACTATCTGATGCCAATGTGTGGATGCGGTTTAGCAGATGCTTCACCAGGCATTCAACGTGTTAATAGTTACAAGAACACAGACATGCTTGCTGTGTATTATAAAAATCTTGAAGAGCTTGGCATGAAAACCAAAAAACTAGAGCCGATTGCAGCAAAAATTGGTGCAATTGATATTCAAAATTACATGGCAGATTTATGTGGTGCGGCTTTTAAAGCCGCATGGTTCATCAAAGCCACCCTTAGAAACTCTTAGGTAATCAATGGCTGCTTGAAGATAATCAATGTTATCTTCAAGCATGCCCAAAGCGGTGTTGCATTTTTTACATAACAACCCCCTGACTTTATTTGTTTTATGGCAATGGTCAACTGATAAATTTTGTCCTGAAATACATTGTCGATTGCAAATAGCGCAACAACCATTTTGTGCTGTATGTAATTCAGTGTATTGTTCCGCTGTTAATCCATAACGTTCAAGCCATTTAGAATGTTTTGCTTTGTTTGATAATTTGCTCCAGTATTTTTTACTGGCGTTTGCGTAGAGTTCTAAATTATTTTTACGGTATGAGTCTGTGATTAATTTGTGACATGCTTTGCATCTTGCTTGCTTCCCATCTTTAACCCTTGACTCATTGTAAAAATCAACTAACAATTTTTCTTCTTTGCACATTGTGCATTGTTTTGTATTCATAATTCAAATATGAACTATGAAATCATATCATGAAAATACTTGACAGAGTAAAATGTAAGGAAGTGTGAACAACTAATGTCTAAATCTAAGAACAAAAAGAAGAAAGGTGCAACGGCAAAACAAAATGCCAAGCAAAACTGCGGCAATGCTGTTGCACGTAAAGCTAAGAATGGTGGTAAAAGAAAGTAATGGAATTTTTTGATTCTTCTTCTTTACAGAACTTGCCCGTTGATTATGGCGACATTGCCATGAGTCGTGGTCAAGCACGTCAAATTATTGACCGTTTTACGCAAGAAGCTGTTAGAAAAAACATCACACCTAATGTATTTCAGGAAGGTTTATATTACCTTGGACAAGTTGGACAAAGTCCTGACTTTACTCGAAGTGCTATTCGTAATACATTACGAAGCCCAATGGGCAAACTACTATTAGAAAATCCAGGTCTTGCTGAACAAGCAATAAATCAGTTTGGAGGTTTGGCCGAAGGTGTAAACCCCGCATTGGCAGGCAAGCATATGGGTTTGTTTAATCAAATAATGCAGGAAGCTAAAAAAGATAATCTATTGCGGCCCAATGTAACTCACGAAGAAATTAAACGTGAAATACAACAACCTATGTACGGCGCTTTACAAGATTGGTTAAAAGATAAAAAAAGTAATGCGGCTGCAACAGACATTTTAAACAGATCACACCTGGGAAAAAACATGACACCTGGCACGGTGACTTATATTTTTCCTAAGGGCATGCCAAAAACTGGACTACCTCAATACGCATTAGGAATACCCTCTAGATAGTTAATCTCTCCAATGCTCAAGCCTGTGGTAATGCTGTTGCAAGTAAAACTAAGAATGATGGTAAAAGAAAGTAATTGAATTCTGTGGTGGCTTGACATAATGCTCAAGCCTATGGCAATTACAGCACAACGGAATACACTTTTCTATTTCACTTTGGATGCGCCGCCAGGCGTATCCTTGACTCACCATATTTGAAATGTTGTGGTCCTTATCTCCAAGGTGATGGAACTCAAGGACCCGATGATCGCCTATGCCACAATGTTGGCATTGCAGAGTCTGTTTATATTCCAGAAACTTCTGACGGTTAGTTCTGATGCGTTTGGTCTTGGCACTCACTATCAGACCAATGTCTTATAACTCCTGAAATTATAAACATGTTTGTGACTAAATAACTAATAAATATCAGTGTGCGGATCCAGGCAATAAGATCTGCTTCTTTGTCGTGAGGTGAACTCTTCTCACCCAGTGCTTTAGCCCAGAGTCTCCACATATCAAAAGCCGGATAACGGATTTGAACCGTTGGCCAATGGTTTACAAAACCATTGCTCTACCACTGAGCTAATCCGGCAAGTCCAGATGGCAGGATTTGAACCTGCGGCCTGATGTACCCAAAACACCTGCGCTACCAAGCTGCGCTACATCTGGAACATATTTAGTATAAAACACCCAAGGAGGATTCGAACCCCCATCGCCATATCCACTGAAAGTACTGCGTCCAGTACCCAGGCTGGTGGCCGTCCTATCCAATTGGCTCGCATTGGGTGAAGTGGGCGAGGATATCCACCTACGTTCACCATAACAATGCCGGTGTGTCTACGATGTGGCTTAGGGGATCCTTCGTTTAATGCAACGTTCCTTGTTGCACCCAGGGGTTGAGCTGGACTCGAACCAGCTACTGAATGTGTTGTCCACGTGCCTTTCCCTTTGGCTTTCAACCCAGTGACCCCCAGGTTTGTGCATCATCCGGCGTCCCGGAGCTAAGCATAGGGGGTGTTACTGATCCGTTGCGCTTGCCGAATCGGTCCCCGGCGCACCCGTGAATCAATCGGGCAGGAGTGATCAATCTCCTGGCCTGGAAACCCAGGACTTCAAACGCAAACCAACAACGATCGAAAATTTCCGATCCAGAATCGACGCAGTGCCCATTCCTGTTGGCTGCACCCTACCGACAGAGCAGTAGGGGTGGGATGGATCAGGTGTAACTGGCGTACCGACAATCGGGCTGTGAGTTAACCAGGCGTATCCAGGCAGGGACCTGACCTCTATCGATAATATCATACATAAAAAAATCCCGGTTTCTCACGCCGGGATCTCTCTTCCTTACCGCTGACGCAAGCACTTCAATAAACGAAGTGTCAGGGAGTTCGACTATTTCCCTGGAGCTTTAGTGCTCTGGAATACAATATCACTTCTTCTTTGGTTTCTTTGCTGTCTTTGCAGACTCCTTAAAATCTTTGGCGGTAGGTGCACCCTTCTCGCCAGGCTTCCTCATCTTTTCTCCACTGCCAGCAGCAATCCGCTCACGCTTTTTTCGAATCGCATCATACAAGCCGGGATCACCGGGTTTCTTCTGTGGCATTTATTTTACAAACTCTACATTTAGATTACCATCTTTATCTCCTAAAAATTTTGTTACAGCTGAACACATTTCAAAAAACAAAACAGGATCTAGGTTTGTTTTCATTTTGTTAATTGCATTACAAACCAAAACGGTGTTGTCTTTTGTGTAGCCTTTTGAGCTATCAATACGTTCAACTGAAACACTGTAGGCACTACTTGGTTGAGTAGTCATTTGAATTCCTGTGTATGCACAAATACCATGTTGCAATTCCCACATTTCTAATAACATTTCTTTTGTTAATTCAAAAGAATGTTGTCTTTTTTCTGCACTGTTTTTGCAAGTTCTTAAAAAAGTTGTTACTCTTCCTTCGAATGTACTATACTTTTTTGCTTTAGATTTTTCGCTTCCTTTTTTGCAGCAAGATTTACACCAAGAGTGGTAACCATCTTGTGTTTGACGGTGTTTAAAGAAATTTTCTATGCTAGTTTTTACGCTGCATTTAGCACAGATTTTTTCGTTGGTATCTGGAAAATAAAAAGCTCGCTTTGTGGAGTTAGCGTATTTAGAGCGAAGGGGCTCAGACAAGGTCTGTATGCGGCTTGCTCACATTATTGCATAAAGACCAGGCTTCTTCTTCTCTGCCAAGTTCCAATAACCTCTTACGTTCTTCTAAGATTTTAGCGTACTTACATGGTTTTGCACTCCGAGCCCAGTTGGGTCCGGGGTTGGGAATTAATTTCTCAAGCTTCCAGAAGTAATCTTGAAGGCGTTGAGCTTTTGTAATACGTGGCATTAAAACAATCCTGTTGTCGGAATGTCTTTGCCCTTGCCAAACTTCTCGATGATCTGGTCCATTTGCTCCAGGGATTCCAGTCGCACCAGCACATCAGTGATGCTGCTGATGGTGACGGGATGTTCGGTGCGGGCGGCAAATGCTAGCGCCTGACGCAGGTGACTGGCTGCTGCATCAACCGATTCCTTGACCTGACTGGAGAGTGCCATTTCGGATTCTTTGGGAGAACGGATCATAGGTGTGAGAACAAACATGGCATTAAATGGAACACCACATTTAGTTTCACACCCTTATCCTTTTGTTAAAAGTAGGAAAGCCCAACTGCAAAGTTGGGTTTACCGAGTAACAGTAAAGATGACATCATCATAACGTCCCTTGGTATTGCGGACGTCATAGACCTTGACATTGTCTTTTAATTCGTCAGGTACTGCATTCTTTAGATCGGTGACGTGACGAATATCTTGGATGTCCTCAATGGCAAAGACACCACCCTTGGCAAGCAGTGGCAGGTAGTGCTCCACGGCAAACAGCTGGCTTTGAAGCGTGTGAGGACCATCGTCAATAATGACGTCAAAATCGCCCCACTCCTCAGCTAATTGCTTCACAAAACCTTTGTCATACGCATTGTTTTCATAAAATGCGTAATCGTTTTTGTTTTGATCCATCAAGTCCCAGATCCGTGGGTTCACAATGTCATGGATATCAACCATGCAGATCGTGAACTTGGGCAGGTACTTTTGCCACAGCAGTGACGAGCCACCATGCTGCACACCAATCTCGAGGAGCTGACCCTCCCGCTTCACATAAGGCGAGAGGATGTGCTCGTAGATTCCGGTGTAGTTGTGGATGGTGTTCTTGTCAGTGCCACCGGGAGCTTCAAACCCATTGACGCTATACTCCTCAATAATTTTGGTGAGGGTCTTGGAGGGTTTCTCCCAACTAACACTGCTCATGGCTGATACTCGTCAACGGTAATGTCTGGAAACATTGTAATAATACGGCCCTTGTAATGCGGACGCAATGTTTGTGCAATGTAATCTTTGAAGTTATGCGCCAGGACAATTAAGTTCTCCGGCTGGTCATCAAAGAGGTACAGGCGATCTTTAATCTGGAAACCAGTGCCACCGACGTAATATCCCTGCTTGGCAATCGTGTCATCCACAATGTATGCGTCAGGCATGTTGGTGACATTAAGATTGAGGGCATTCATGTACACACAACCTTTGGCCGCTGCACCAAAGAAGGCGGTACGTCCTTCCAGATGTCGGATGTAATGTTGGTCCTTCTGGATCTTGAACTGGGTATAGGTATTGAAAAAGCTATAGTTGTAATTGGTTTCTTCAACAATAAAACGGTCGGCTGCCCTATCGGGAGCAGATGCTTCCTTGTTGGTCATCCATAGGCGCATGCTACCGCCATGGATGGTTTGCTCCTGGGCGTGAATAATCTTTAGGCCATAGGCCTTGAAGAGTTTGGCCAGTGGTGTTACCAACCAGTAGTAATAGTGCTCGTGGTAAAACTGATCGAATTGATAGGTCTCAAGAGTCCGCAGAGTATAAGGAAACTCAAGAATCCAGATGCCGTCAAGGAACTTAACAATTCCACGTAAGAATTTGTCAATGTCCTTGGTGTGCTGGAAGACATTGGTCGATGTTATGACATCTGCCTTTGGGAGGTCCAGCTCATCGGAGAAGAATGCATTCACATAGCGGATCCCAGCCTTCTCATTGACCTCTTGAAAACTTTCGCTGGCATCAACGTTGATCAGCTCCAGTGGTTGCTTGGATTCTTTTTTAAATGTCTTGAGTAGTGTGCCGTCATTGCCGCCAATATCAATAATGGTGCCGTGGTTCAAGTGCTCAAAAGACTTAAACATCTTGCGGCAGTGCTCTACGTATGGGGCATTGACGCTTGAGTTGTATTTGTATCCGCTATACAGAATTTCAGGCGGCACATCAACCGTCAGGTTGATCGTCTTGTCATCCTGAATCTTGGCATGCAATGGGTACTTGGTTGCACGCATTGCTTCCTCTTCTGTCTCGTGGTATTTGTTGACGAGAGGAATGGCGCCAAGATCCAGGAGCGTACGTCCGTCACGTCCACCAGAGACTGTGGATGCGTTTGGGATTGAACTGCCAATAGTCGACTGGATATCCTTTGTCGAAAGGTGAGTTGTACTGTTCATTACCAGGAGTTCCGCCCCATTTCTGTACATAGTAATCAAGATTCTTCTGAAATGTCATGTGGTTTTTGCGTTGGAAAGTAGGTGAACTCTTCAATGTGCTGCTGGTGAAGTGCTTGCTGGGCACCGGAAAGTACTCAAGGAATGTTCCAGAGAGACGTTGACGATAGCGGTAATCGTTGTCCTCGAAGTATCCTGGGTAAAAATTCTCATCCATCAGACCAACCTTGGCAATGATGGAGGGTTTCAGCAGGATGCCGCACATCTCATCATCACCTGTGCCAAGGGTAGCTCCGTGTTGGAACTCAGGAATCAACGTTGCCAAATGGCTGTATGAACCAGGTTCTGGATACCAGTCAAAACCAGTAAACAACCAGTAGTTACAGTCAACGTTCTGACGGATAGCCATGTTAAGTGCGCCAGAATACCCTGTGTTTTGTGTTGATTTCAACACAATTACTTCTTCAATGTAATGGGGTTTGTGATCTTTGATTAGGGCAATAGACATCTGGACGGTTTCGTCCTTGCCGCACGAATTGTCAATGATGAAATAACGCTTGACGTGGCAGTCAATTGATTTGAAGTGATCGTATAATTTGTTGCCGTTACGCAGTACGGCAGTACAAATGTTCTCAAGCATTACAGATCTACGCGGGTGTACTCCACATTTTGACAGGTAAGCTCAGCTTCTTTCTCGGTTGCTTCAATTGTTTCTACATCCTCGACCACTGGCCAGCCTTCAATCTCATAGTAAAACCGCGTGAGATTACAGGACACCAATGAAATGCCAGATGGATTGCTTGGAAAGAAGCTCCCACTGCAGGATGAAAACCACCGCAAGCATGGCGGCTCTTCCGTTCCAGCGTTCCGCAAACCAGAGATAATCATCCGGATGGGTGGGGATCTTCTTGAAGTTTAGGTCTGGGCAATACTCCTTAATAATTTCTTTGGCAATCCATGAGATGCATGACCACCATCCCACGAAAAACAACTTGACTTTGGTAAGTGCGTTCATTGCCGCGCCAGGATTTCTGTGATGAAGTGGTAGGCGTCAATGCCTGTGACAACCAGAATAGCGCCTAAAACAACGGCAATGGCGTAGACAAAACCAGTCATTTGCTATTCGCGAATAACGAACGGATGTTGTAGATTGATATTAATATACAAAACCAAGAATGGTTGCTAAACTGAATACGTCAGAACCTTGGATTAAAGCTAAGGATCAGCAACCAGAAACAATGCGGGACCTCAATAGGACCCCAGCCAGAATTACGTTAAACGGGCGCAGACACTATACGACCCCTTTACCAACTGGACCTGCACCATCTGTAACCACAATCATCAGCGAAACAGCTTCCGAAGCAAACAAGCGGAAGCTTGAAATGTGGTCAAAAGCTAACCCTGGCGTCAAAGAAGCTGCTGCTGAACGTGGTACTGCTGTTCATTACGGAATGGAACAGTATCTTAAAGGTAACAAATCACCTGATATTCCAGATGCGTATCAAGAATTTTGGTCGGGCATGCCTTCAATTCTTGATCAATTTCAAGAAGTTCTTTGGGCGGAATCCCCAGTGGACTCTCGCTTTGATTTTACCGTTGGCGGCGATGACGTTGCTCGCGTGTGGGGTTGCGATCTTGACGGGCGAGCTTGGGCTGGCGCTCCTGACATTATCGGCGTGGTTAATAACAAGCTTACTCTTGCTGACCTGAAGACCAGCGTTAAACCTTACAGTCGCAAGTGGCCAAAAGACCTTGATAAGGGATCGCCAGAATGGCGTGATCTACTTGGCGGTCACCTCAAGTTTAAAAAAACATGCAAACAACTTGCAGCGTACGACCTTGCTATTACCCAAACATTGGGTATTAAGGTCCAGCAGGCGGCCATCTTGGTGTCAACGCCAGTCCGCACCCAGGTCTTTAAGATCTCCAGGAATTTTCTCAATATGCTGCACGATGACTGGTACAAGATTGTTGCTGAATACTATGCTCAAATAGAAGAATATGGTCAGTCTGATCCTGATTTAATTTAGTTAACG
>Ga0075473_10000443_pt1 | contig 17108 bp, 21 predicted proteins | sample DEB19_08_DNA_FD_76340 | JGI IMG/M metagenome (GOLD analysis project Ga0075473, IMG submission 76340) | Aqueous microbial communities from the Delaware River and Bay under freshwater to marine salinity gradient to study organic matter... | ecosystem: Environmental > Aquatic > Marine > Coastal ... | reverse complement strand
AATTATACTCTTAAAATTATTGATTTAGTCAATAATAAATGGAGTATTCAATATGTTGATATTAAAATTAATAATGGAGATCCAAATCCTGGGAATCCAAATCCTGGGAATCCAAATCCTGGGAATCCAAATCCTGGGAATCCAAACCCTGGGGATCCAAATCCTGGGAATCCAAATCCTGGGAATCCAAATCCTGGGAATCCAAATCTTATTAAGATTTCAGAAGTTACAGCTAAATTAGTAAGAGAATTAAATGATAAAGTTGTAGCGGAAGCTTTGTATAAAGAATATTCAGCGGCATTGTCTAAATTGAACAATCAAACTTTGGCGGAAATGAGAAAAATAATGTCAGAAGCTAGAAGAACAGCTTTTAATAATGTTCCGTCAAGAAATGTGCTTTGGAATCCAGCATTAATTGAAATTGATAACACAATTGGTAATATAGGAAATACAGATGATTATAAAAAAGCAATGGTTGCTTTTGTCGAAGGATTTAAAAAAGCAATACAATAATTAAAATAAATACACAAATGGTGCAATAATATTATTGCACCATTTGTGTATAAACATGGAGTATTTTATGAGTTTAAAATTTGTTGATGTTAAAAAGATTCAACATACTATAAGTCCAGAATTAGGAGAAGTTCTTGGTGATATAGAATCAAGAATGCCTAAAGGACATCAATATAGAGATAGCGATAAAATAACATGGGCTCATGAAACGACTCATGGAATAAATGCTAATGTTAGAAATGCAAATTTCATTTCTGGTAAAAAAATAAATTGTTTTTATGTTTTAAATGGTAAAGCATTATTATTAGAAGAACCAAACTTCACATTAAAACAAGTATCACCAACAATTCCACAAACACTACGCGGCGACATATACAATTTGTATATGATCAAACAAGCTGATAGTTGGAACGACAGACCATTATACACATTTGATGAATGGGTTGCTTATCAAAATGGTACCGCAACTAGAAATGATTTAAAGATTAAAGATAGGGCCGAAACAGTATCACATATGTGGGAAATGGCAGTTTATGCATCTTACGTTATTATGATGGACAATGATGATGAAAGATGTGAGGCATTGGTTTGGATGTTAAACAGAAGTTCGATATTATATTATTCTAGTGCAACGACTAATAAAACCGACATATATTTAGAAAAAATAAAATTAGAAGAAAAACTAATCAATTTCTGGAAAGAACTTGGTTTTGAATTTTTAAAGAATATATGATCATGGAAAAAATGACGTTTAGAAAAGCTATTCATGAAGCAATAAGAGAATCTGATCTAAATATACGTCAAAAATTAAAATTAAATGTTGTTCTGCTTATACCAGGTGCCAAGAAAAAGATAGAAGAACACATTTTAAATGAAGCTAAAAATGCACAAATTGTCAATGATACCCTAACTCTTGATTCAGATGCACAATTAGATATAGATTGGGATAAAGTAAAAGAGTTTATTAAAACGTATTTGCCAATATTAATCCAATTACTGATAGCAATATTACTTTAAAAGGTAGAATCATGAAAAATACTATTTTATCAATTTCATCATTAGTATTAGCGTTAATACTAACATCACAAGCAGACGCTCAACAAATGATGATTTGCAATGGTAGAACATGTAGATTAGTAAATGTTCCACAAACTAGAAGTGTTTCTAGAACGTATAATGTGGTTCAAAAATCTGCACCAGTCCAAAAATCTACACCAGTCCAAAAATCTGTACCAGTAATAAATTTTATACCAGTTGTAAAATCTGAACCAATTGTAAAACCAGCACCAGTGCCAGTACCAGTACCAGTAATTGAACAAGAATCAATATTTATTAAGAGTCACGTTGTAAGCATCGAATCAACTGCGTCGGCTACTCAATTAATGTTGAAATAATTAAGACCATACATCTATAAATTCTAAATTTATTGTACCGGTTGTTCCAGTTGTTAACACGTTACCAAACGGGTCCACGTCTCCCCAAATTACATTATTTAAAGAATCTGGGGAGATAAAAGATGGGCCGCTAATTATTTCATTCTCACATGGATCAATGATACTACAGTCTAATGTATATTTAAAATTGCTTTTTGGTTTTTTCCAACATTTTTTCCAAATTTCAATCCAAGACGATTCATGAACAGTACCTTCAGCTATCAATTCTTTATTAGAACCAAATACTTGAGTTATTATAGTAATAATTCCAAATACTTCTATTGAATCTTGTAATTTTCTTACATTTATTGCTTGTCCATACACATATGGAGTATATATTTCAGTTGTTATTTCAGTACCGAGTGTCACTTGTTTCGATGAAGTAACATATCGTTGATTATATTCATCTATATGTTCTATATTGATCATATTAATTGCGATTTTAAATTAAGTAAAAGAATAATCACATACTATATATTTCTGAAACAGAAAAATAAATGAATAAACAACCATTTTGGCAATTTTTACCGTACATTAACAACAGAACAGCATGGAAACCAATATCATTTCCTGCTATTTTAACAATACCTTTTGGGTATGCAGTTGATGGATCTCCAATACCACAAAGTGTACCAAAAGATATAGTAATTAGTATATTAGATACTGTTAGAAGAAATAAAGTATCTGGACATCAATATAAGAATGTCTTCTTTCCAGATGCAGAATTGTATACATTAACAATTAATGATCTAGAATTAAATAATAGAATTATTGATATACACGATTTTCAAAATGATGGTGTAAATGTAACAATAATTAATAGAAAAGGTGTATCTGGTTCAATATTGTATATTGAAGATGCATTATATTATGATTTTAGTGATGTAGAATTGTCAGTTGATAATTTATCAATTGGACGCTACACACTAAGTTATAAAGCACGATTACAAAAAAGAGTTTATGATTCACTTAATAATTTAGTTTGTATAAATGATGATCAAGAAGATGTAATAATAACTAATCTTGAAATAAATCATCCAGGAGAAATTTTAAATGAAACTGTTAAAACATCTCCATCTATCTGGTTTTCAAATAATGGATTAGATAAAGAACCACTAATAACATTATATAAACCATTAACAGATTGCTTACAAAATGTTTTTGATGAACAAATTTTATTATCAAGAATAAATTTTATATCAAAAGCATATCCAGAAACAATTCAACTATTAGGACAAACAATTGGGTGGGAAATACCGTATTTTCCAGAGTCATTAGACCCATTAAGAAAAGCAGTTCTCAGAACTAGCACATATTTTCAAAAGAATAGATCAAGTTTTACTAGCATCCATAAATTATTTGATTTATTTGGATATGATATTTTAATTAGAAATTTATGGTATAAACCAGACAATTCACAATTAATTGAACCATCATATAGTTATGCTCCAGTACAGCATGTCGATCAATATGTTTTAGATGTAGCTATAAGTAATTTAATAGCACCAGGATTTTATTCTACAGAAGTACCATTAATAAACAGACCGAGTATTAAAACAATTTATGATAATTTCATTGAAATTGGCTCAGATGTTCACATTGATGCGTATGCCGTACAGTTGAATTCACCGGCAGATATCGCAATAAAAGAATTTATACAAAATGGTAATTATGACGATATTTCTTTAACTATAAATGGTTTAGTTAATAATGATTTAAATTCAAGATTAACCAATAAAAGTTTAATATCAAATCACAAATTAAAAATTGATGTTAATAATAAAGTAGTTGATACGTATAAAACTGGTAACATAATACTTGGATCTCAAGTATCAATTGATAAATATAAACCAAATGTCAAAATAAGCTTAGATGGACACTGGAATGGTGATAACGTAGTAATTCACATTTTTGTGATGTATAAAACGCAAAAAGTTGTTATAAATGATTCAAATTATGACGAAAAACGTAGCAATTTCTTCGATATTAGAGTAAACAATAGAGATGATACATTAAGCCCAACATCTTTAGTTTTAGAATATGCATTAGAATTCCTTTATAGAATAAAAGCATTACACAGTTTATTACGACACATTTATTTAGAATCATCAAATGAAGAAGTATATCTAGTTACAGATTATTGTTACGGATCAGGATTAAGCATATCATCAGATTCAGACGCTGGAAAACAACAAGTACCACCAGCAATTATACCAGAAGAATCTTTAGATCAGTGTTCAAAACAAGATGCTAGATTACTAGGATATAAAGAATCTGATATTAAATATAGAAATAGAATTATTTCTAAATTAATAGAAGAATGGGAAGCATATTTATCATTTGATGATAGATCATCAAGTGGTGGTATTTTAGGAATGTTACCACAAATTCCAGACACTCTTAGAACAAATGCATATTACAATAGTTACGGACAAGACGCATTTATTGGTGATTATGAACAAATAACAATATTTGGCGTAGTTCAACCATTTCATTTGTCTAACCAATTAATATATACAAGATCAACTAATATATATAATTATAATGATAATTTAATAAACATAAACAACAGATGTACAGATTTTAAAATCACAAGCACATCATTATCAGATTCAGATTACACAGCAGTTAGTAGTCTAAATCAAAGAGAACCAATTTGTTTTAAAGGTAGAGTGTCAAATGATTTATTAATGAATCAATCAACAAACCCAGAAGAACAAGTGTTATTGAGTGGTTGTGTTAATCATATGGGTAATGGTGCACTATTTGTTACTCCAAGAAAAAGCGTGATAGTAAGAAATGGTGCTAAAAATAGAGCGATAGGTTCAAATTCATTTAAACCATTAATAAGTTCAAATCAACCAGTTAGCGGTATCGATTTTGATGATTATTATAACATTGATTTTGATTTAGTCGGCTATGATCCAATAAGATTAACTGGAGAAACTGATAATATTCTACATTATTGGGATAGACCATCAACTATAGATATAACTTGGAATAGTGCTACTAATTCAATACCAAATTTTGGTATTGAAAAAACAAACATGCATTTTCCAGGAACTAGATTTATAAGCATGGCAAAATATGATGGAACATTTACAAGTTCTGATTATCAACATAGACCATGGGATTTTGATATTTGCGACGATCCATTAAATGCAAAATTGATAACTGGAATTGATAAAAATGAATATTTGGTATTTGATTCTGTATCATATTCATTTACTAATAACACCGGAACACCAGACATACCTTTAATGGGTCAACCAACTGTTTCTGATATACCACCAGACCAAGTTGTGCACGCTATTTATAGCCGATTTGCAGATGGATTAGATTTTGGTTTATGTCCATTTGACACATCAGTTGATCAATCTGATACCATTAATGTAAATGCTAAACTATTTAGAAGTGCTATTCAATGTGGTACTGGAGATTTACGTGATTATGCTGATGGTTATCCGTGTGTAACTGGGTTATTAGATTTAACAATAGATTTTGATAGTGATTTTGATATATACACAGTATCAACTGGAGCAGTTAGCGGACAATTTTTATTTTTGTTAATGTCTGGAATTATTGACGGATCAGTTGGTATTAGATTAGATTGTAATTGCAACATTGTTCCATGTGACATCACATCATTAGATAATACGTGCGATGTAAAAGAGATCGACGATGTTGAGATTGATAGCTATTTGAATTTATATGAAGCTCGTAATTTGTGTTCAATAGCATTAAATGGTGAAATACCATCAATGTTTGAATTAAATAACTAAATTATTATTTGAATTTTTAGATTTTAACATTTTATACATGTTTAGATTATTTAATTGATCTTTATTGGTCCAATCGCATCTTGTGGTGTGTTCTAAGTGATATACGACACAATTTAAATCTATTTCTGCTGTGTTACCTAATCTTAATATTCTTAATGCCAAGTCACAGTCTTCAAATCCCCATCCAACATATTCTGAATTAAAATTACCAGCATTAATTATAGATTCTTTTTTATAACTAACATTGCATCCCCATGCTAAATCAGCAGTGTGTTCATTTGACAAATTAACAATTGGATGATAATTTAGTCTTTCGTCATAATATGATGGGATTTTTATTATATTTTGTATAGATTCTAAAGATAAATTTTTAGCTATTGTTTGATATATTCTATTTCGTAGACCTATTTTTATATCAGTAGCTTGGTTGTGTCTTTCTATAAATGTTGGAGATGGTATACAATCAGCATCTGTTGTTATGATTCTATCACCGCGTGCAATACTTACTCCAAGTTTTCTAACCATACTCAATCTATATTGACTAGTTTTTGGTAATAAAATATCATATTGAATATTGAGTTTATCAGAATACAATCTTAATATTGCTAATAAATCAGTTTCATTTCCACCATCATTAATTATAACTAATTCAAAATTTTTATCAGTTTGATATGTGTATCCTTCAAGAGCAAGTCTAATATTTGTATTATTATAAGTTCCGATTATAACTGAACTTTTCGGTAATTCAACATTGTACATTGTTGAATTATATGGAACATATGTTCTTGAATTAGATTTTTTAATATATTCAATTTCATTCACTGTTGGATCATATTTACTTCGTCTTTTTTCTCTTTCGTTCGGCGGTAGACTATCTTTATAATTATCATTTTGTTTGATATTTATATATTGTTCGCTATTATTAACATCCCATAATTCATTATAATCATTCATTCCAGCATCACAACATCTGCTGGTAAAATCAATATGCCCACTTTCGTGTGGTCCAAAAGTTATAGTATCAAAATAACCCACTAAATTTAAAACTTTTTTTGTTATAGTGTAGAAACACCCCATAGCACTGATATGATCACCATACGATCTTAAATTATATTTATATGTTGGTTCAATTCTTTTATTCCTATGTTTCATATTACCAGTTGATCGTGAAATTTCAGCAAATACTAAATGGTCATATCCAGTATTAATAATGGTATTATGATAATGTTCACTCCATCCTGGTTTTAAAAATGTGATATCATCATCAATTTTAAAACAACAATCAAAATTTATATGATTTATTTCTTGAAATATTGAATTAGTTTGATTACTTACTCCAATTCTATTATTTTGTATTAATTTGTAACCATTTTTAATAACATATTCTTGTGTACCATCGGTTGACCCATCATCTGCTATAATTATAGTCCATGTGTTATTACATTTGGTTTTCTCAAAAGATTCTAAACATTCACGTAAATAATCTATTCGATTATATGTAGTTATAGCTAAAATGTAATGGTATGTCATGATATACAATAAATTAACTGGTACAAATCCAATGTTGATTCATTGGCCAGGGCAAAAAAGACGCCATTTATGTCACGAAATTTATATTGAAGCAATAGAAAAATCGACTTATGTTGGTCAAATTCCAGATTTAACTATCTATGTTTGGAATTCAAAATCAAAGAGTACAGAATATACAAAAAACACAAAAAACTTGGGTATTTGTGAACAAAGTCTAGAACATAGAAAAATACCATATTCAACATTGGGAACAGAATATGGATCACAATGGATTAATTTACACAAATTAGAATGTGGATTCAACGCAATAACCAAAACCTCTACAACATACACGATGACTTTAGATTCATCTGATATTGTAGTAATTGGTGATATTATAAAATGCTATGAAAATTTTAAAAATTCTGATCATGATGTTATTTTAAATTCAGACGCTGCCCATTGGCCACACGAATTTCCAAATGAATTTGAAAGAAAAGTTGGTAAAGGATTGCACAGGTTTTTAAATTCTGGGGCAATATTGGGAAAAACCAACAGCTTGATAGAAATATATGATCATATGTTGAACCAATTTGATAAATCAAAATATGTTAATATAAACAGTCAAGTTGATTATTGTCTATTAACAGATGATCAAATAAGATGGAAAGAAGCATATGAACATTTCTATCCAAGAATGATGGTTGATTATTATTGTGAATATTTTCAAACTGTAAATGATATAAATACATGGATGATAATACGCCAAGACGATTAATAAAAAGAAAATATGATTGGACCATTGTTTAAGAATAAAAGTATCGATAATTATCCACATGTTTTATGTGTAATGGTGACTGGTTATACAACATGTAGAATCAATATGGCTAAACAACGGGTGAAAATGTTTTTACGACAAACTTATAACAATAAATCATTATTAATTATTAATGATGGTCCACTGTTAAAATTAAATCATCCTTCTGTTTATGAATTAAGATTACCAAGACTTCACGATCTTGGAACTCTTAGAAATATTGCTTTGGATTTAAGTTTTGATAGTTGGGTATGTCAATGGGACGATGATGATATATATCCAATTGATAAAATAGAAAATCAAGTTAAACAACTATTAAAATCAAATAAATCAATATGTTCTTATAGGAACCAAATAATTTATAGCAACGTGTCTAATTGTGCAAAATATTATACATCATATGAATGGCATGGTATAGAGGGAACTATTTTACATAAGCCAACTGAATATCGATATCCACAAAGTAGAATGGGTGAAGATACAGTATTTATTGAACAATTTAAAGACGATGTTTTAGTTATAAATAATCAACCAGAAGAGAATATTAAATTACATCATGGTAGTAATGTATGGGACGAATTTAAAATAATGGGAAAATTAAATGGTCGCAATAATATATGGCAAATAAATGATTTTCATAAAAGAATATTAATGGAAACTCTTGACAATTTACATATAAAATATTCTAAAAACATTTCTAACGATGATAAAATTCCAAATATAGTAATATGAAAAAATTAGCGGAATTTCTACGTTCAATAACACAAGAAAACAGCCAATTTTGCGAATCTAAAGGATATGTCACAAGATTTTTAGATATAAACACTAAAATACGATCACTTACTGATGATATAATATCTAAAAGTATCACAAACGGAATTTGTAGAGTATATGAACATTTAGAAGATACTGACAATATTACTGATCTTTTAACATATTTATTTTATGACATAATTTTATTACAGCATTCAAATAAATTTCAAAGTGCAAATCAGGTAATAATAAATCAAAAGCAACCTTTTATACCAACGCCTGGATTATACAATTTTTGTCTACACTCAAATGATTTATGGGCTCGTGTAACAATTGAATATTATAATTATAATAAATCATTATATGATAATATCAATTTTCCGCAAAGAGGTAACACAATAATAGGATATGATTCAAATGATATGTCATATCCTATTATGTCAGGCCAACTGTGGTATATATTAACTAATAATTTTGGTTCAACAGACCAAAATAACCCCACATTAATAATTCCATGTAAATTTTTGAATAATTATAAATCTTCATGGAAAGTTAATCACGAAATGTCTATGAATTGTACAGCGGCAAGTCATAGAGATAGTGGTGTTTTTCTAGATTTTGAATCTGGAATTAATAAAATTACACCATATAATTTTAAATTATTAAGTAGAAACGATTTAACTGCAATTGGTACATGTCCAATTAATCATTGGACAATGTTAAAAGATGATAAGATCAAATGTGAACTTTTATCTGATAAATGTAACATGTCAATAGAAATTAAAACAGCATATGATATTTATACTGCCAAATCTAGATTAGAATGGTTTTGTCGATTGTTGTTTTGTTAATAATCGATAAATTTTATTAGATTCTGATTTTAATACTAATTCATATAATTTTGATGATAATAAATTATATTTTATAAATTCTTCAATTCCTCTATTACCACTTGCTTCTTTTATTGTTATTAATTTAAAATTTAAATGTTTGGTATCTTTTGATAATTCTTCAATGTCTATTATATCTTTACAATCACACATTGTGTCATATATTATACCATTATATCTTCTATAACATATAAATTGATTTATTGTTGTTGATAATGGTAATTTTATGTTTTCAAATTTACCACCATTTTCTATTGTTTTATGATAAATTGATAACAGTTGTTGAATTGGATCTCTAATTAAAGCTATTGTGTGAATTTGATCGTTATTAGCCAATTTAATGAATTTATGCATCCATTTATTCATTTTTTGGTAATTATTAGAATTTATATAATCAAAGTTTGCTATTTCTCGTAAAAGATAAATAGTTTTAGGTTTATAAACAGGTACATCACAATATTCAAATTTATATCCATGAACTTCAACAAAATAATTAATAATTGTTGCAGAACCACACCGTGGTCCAGCAACAACGGCAACTGGAATATCTGAAATATTGTTCATATAAAACTAAATAGTAATAACATTAATAAACAGGACTAAAAATGCCATCGTTAATAAATCCAAATCTAATTCCAAATAAAGCACCGGGAACCCTATTTACTAGCTTTACTGGAGCAGATGCGACCTTAAACATTAGATATTTTGTAGCTCTTGAACCAGTTTATTATGAAATACTAAACAGACCAATAAAAGACTTAGAAGTAAGACAATTAATACTGGCTAAAGCCATAGACGGTCTACAAGTAGCCTATGGTTCACAATATTATTTCCCATTCTTAGTACAACCAAGAATAACATCAGGACTAAATGAATTTGATGTTCCAGTAGAATGGATTTGGGACATGCACATGAGTATCCCAGAAAATTGGGATACAGTAAGACTAGCAAGAATAAAACGAATTAGCGGCAACAATGGTACAAGTGATTACACTGGCGTATTGAGATTCATATTCTCAGCCACATTGGAAGGATCATCTACAGAAGTATCAGTATTATACGCCGATTATAATATTGACAATTCACTAAGTTTCCAACTAAGCCGACTACAACCAGTTTTACCAGGCGAAGAAGCCACAGTATTATCAGCAGATGATAGAAACAGATTTAGTGGTTTTATAACATTTTCAACATTAAATGTTGCTAGTGTCGCTGTTCAAGATCTATTTGATTTTCTAGCACCACCAGTAGATCAAACTGTAAATGGTTTAGGTTATTACGTCACCCCAGCAATATATGAAATATCTGATTCAACAGCCGGTGGGACATCAATAACTGGAGATTTTGATGTTGAACAAATAAGTCATGGAACAGGATTATTAACAGACAGTGCATTAAACACAATACCAAATCAAGTAGTAAGTAGCCAAGGATTATTAGATTCATTAAATTATCCGTTCACAACTGACGCAACACTACAAAGTTTAGATGGGGTCATAATACCATCTGGTTTGTTTGCAGAATTTGATATAACTGCACCAGCAGGTGATGAACCAACTGGAGATACATCTGGAACATTTTTCCCAGTTTGGATTAGTAAAATAGAAAGATTTGGAACTGGTAACAACCAATTGCGATTCTATTTTGCCACATATAATGTTACTGATGTAAATCCATCTACAACTCATGTAGAATTTGCTGTACTTGATTTATTATCAAACGGAGTTGCTGGTGATATAATAGAAATAGTGCCATCTAATAATTTAAAAGATGTTACCGGTGTGAACGCTACTTTAGCTGGTCAACACTTTGGACGAGGACATGTTAAATTAAGTGATATTTGGAGTGGTACAAGCACAACCATTGATGATTTTTTTGTGTCAATGGCGGCACTTGGAGCAGTTACGTCCACAGAATTTACAAAGAGTGCGACAAGATTAGGCCCATTGGCTATAAGCAGAGTTAATAAATATGTTCCAACAATCGGTGAAAATCAAGCTCTAGCTGGATCAACAGCAAGACGTTCACCAACCATTCAACCAAGTGACACAAATAGGTATGTTACTGAATTAGATCAAGGATTAGGACAAAGAATCGATTTAGAAGTTGTTGGAAACTTAACACCAAATGCAGCAATAGAAAGATTTGGGTACGCTGGAACTCTGGTCCATAAAACAGTTTATTTGTGTCTTGACCAATCAAATATTGACACAAATGACGCCAATTTTTACGAAAACCACATATTACCAAGACTTAGAATTTTACTTGGCAGAGATGTAATATTTGGAGATGAATGGTTTGATGGAATAAGATTTTTGCGATATAACGGGAACACATGGCAGAGCCCAGGTTAATCGTAGCATATTAAATAATTGAATTGTAATACAATGCTTAATAAAAACAAATTAAATAGCATAGATGTTAGTGGTAGAATTGTAAAATCTGAATCAGAAAAGCCAATTTGTGATTCAGATAATACTAAAACAACGCAAAGATTTAAGAGAATAGATGGATCTTTTAAATTGAAGAGAGAAGATTTAATAATAGATGAAATGTCTGATGAAGAAAAAGAAATTTTCAAACTAATAAATAATCCTATTATTAAAGACTAATAAATATAATTACGCAATATTATAAAGGTATAAGTGCATGTCTTTAAGAAGAAGATCATTTCTGACTTTGTTGACTAGTGTTTTTATTACTCCAAATAGTACAACACAAACTATTAAATGTAACGGAAATGTTGGTTTAGGTACAGCCACCCCAACTGGAAAATTAATTATTGAATCTAACGGAAATGTTGGTTTAGGCACAACTACTCCAACGGCAATTTTAATAATCAAAAATCAATAATAAAATAAATGAGATTACAGTATATTGGTGTGTACCGCACCAAGCATGTCAGAACCACCAGAATAATTAAAAACAGAAATTCTATGAAATTGCGTATGTTGATAAAAAGTCAAAAACCAACTGCTGATATGATTGATAATTTTATCAATAGAACAGCAAAACACATTGAATTAGTACGTAAAAATTTAAATTATTTTATAGAATATTATGAAAACTTAAAGAATTCAAATAAGTTTATGATTTTAGATCTTATTAATAGATCTAAAACACACGACGCATCAAAATATCAAGAACCTGAATATACACCATATTTATGGATAACAGAATATAATAAATGTAAAAACTTAAATATTCCATTTGAGTATCCTCCTGGAATAAAAGTAGAAACTGAACAAGCTACGTGGCACCATATTCATACTAATAGTCATCATCCAGAATACCATAAAGACATAAATAATATGCCTTTAATTGATATAATAGAAATGGTATGTGATTGGACAGCAATGGCTGAAGAACTCGGACAAGGAACAAGTGCAAAATCGTGGGCAGATAAAACTATCGGACACAGATGGAAATTTGACGAAAACACAACAAATTTAATTTATCAACAAATCGAATTACTAGATAAATTAAAATCATAAACAAAAAAGCTCTTCTTTTAGCTTCTCTTAAATTCTAAAAACACTGACGATTCAAAAGATCTTTTATAAACTAAAATTAAAAGAAAATTAAAAGAAAAATCGGAAGACATAAAATAGCACTAGTGTTGCTAATAAACATTGGATTTATGTGCAATTTCCATCATTCGGTATCCGTGACTGGATAGGTTTCAATGTCAATGAAACGCTGGGTGAATGGTGTCGGGTATGGGACACCCATCGTGGTGTAGGAGAAATTGGTCGGGGGTAGTGCCGAGTAAATCCAATATTTTAAACAATAAGTAAAATATAAAATGACAGCAATATAAAATGACAGCAATACAAATACACGAACCAGACAAATTGTACAAAATAGGCCCAGACTACAAATACCTATCAACATTAAATCTGAAATCAAATGAAATCATACCAAAAACAGTTGTAGTCTCACCAAATTTAATCGACACATGGTTAAAAAAAGTAGCACACATTAAATATGAATCAATCGTAACCAGATTAGACGAATATACAATCGATTTCCCAGGACTACTACCAATAAAAGCAGAATACATAGAATTTAAAATATTAAACACAAAAACCATAATATGTAAATCACATGTTGAAGAAGCATTAGAACAACTAGTTGACATTTACGAATCAGAAATGATGGGTAAACTACGATCACTCAGACTATTCAAACACAATTTATTATTAACACCAGAAATAGGATCACAAATAATATCACAACTACAACCACACCTAGAAGAATGTGAAACATACACACAAATGTTTAATGATCAATTAAACAACATTTCACATCCAAATCTAATGATTAACAAAAAATCAAAAGAATAAAATGGAGCAGACCACTTCCCGTGGATTTACTTAAAAAAGATCTAAGAATATTATTATGCAATTTTTGGGTCGGATATGATCAGTTAAACAACATGTTCAGCCATCTATTATCACGTCACTATAACTTAACAATCGACTACGAAAACCCACAAGTAATAATATACACTAGATATAACACCGAAGAAAGAAAATTCTATTACGATAAAAACGTACTAAAAATATATTGGACAGCAGACCCAATTATATTAGACCAAGACACTAGCAAAGGATCAATAAGAAGATTAAACCCATTATATGAATTTGAATCATACGAAGATAAACCAGTACTAGAAGACCACTACGCATTAACATCAGATTTATGTAATTACCACCCACATCATTATCATCTGCCATATTACATACATTCAGCGTACTACCAACAAGAACAACTACTAACCGCACACTTAAACACTCCAGATTGGACAACCAAAAAAGATATTAGTTTTGTATACACAAACCATCATCCGTGGCATAGAAATTATTATTTTGAAATACTATCAAAATATTTAAAAATAAACAGCGGTGGGAAACATCTTAATAATATAGGATATAAAGTAGAAGACAAACAAAAATTCATACAAAAACATGCTTTTGATTTATCAATAGAAAACTGCTTCGAACACGGCTACACAACAGAAAAATTATTAGAACCAATTATGGCTCAAACAATCCCAATATATTGGGGAAGTACAGCAAATATTATAAATCCCAAAAGATACATCAAAGCACCACCAAATCCAGAAGATCTAGTTAGACATATACATTACTTAAACAAAAATCCGCACATAGCACAGCAAATAATACAGCAACCAACATTCACAGACCCAAACGCTCTTAAAAACGAATATGATAAATTGTTAAATTTCTTATGTAAAATTATTGACAATCATTTATCAAAATATAAATATAAAGCATCACATAAAAAATTTATAATATAAATCAAAAACGTACATACCAATATACGCCCATAAACTAACCACAAGGACCAAATCAATGTTAAATTTCAGACAAGTACTGCTACAAGAAGCAAAAGAAGCTTTACAAGACGGATTAATCGAGAAAAATGACTATAGAAGATTATTTCTAGTAAGTTTCTTTCCATTAATGCTTCAAAAACTAGAAAACTATTGCACACAATTAGCAGTAGAAGAAAAAGTAATAGCAGCAACAGTTGACACTAAAGCCATAGATTGGAATAATCTAAAAGAATTCATCAAAGAAGTATTACCACTAATACTAGAATTCTTAAAAGGTATTGGTGTCATCTAAACCAAAAAACACCAAAATCTAAAATTAATAAGAGCCTATAAGAAAATTTTTCTTATGGGCTCTTTTAGTATAGTAACATAAAGGAACAACAATGACATCAACAATAATTATATTAGTGTTGTTATATTCAAATCCAAGTTGTTCAAACAAAACAATAGAAGAAACAGTTGATCTTATAGAATTAAATCATAAGTATGACACTGACGGTCAACACACATTTGACCAAATAATTTATTGGGAACATGACCCAAGTAATGGGAGATATTATGTTAGAGCCTGGCACATGGTTGGACCACAATCGGCTAACGTCAATTATCCAACCCATAATCACAAAACTGAAACATGGGAAGTATTTTGGTTCGACCAAAGTGAACAACTAAACAGAAAAGTAAAATCCAAAATATACAGAGAAACATGGACGAAAAACGATCCAGAAAGAGATGATCTAAAAATAATGCCAGAACAGTACCGACGAAAATTAACAACCAGAAAAATCACAAAATTTACACTAATATTAACGCCAGAACATAATTAATGACAATAACAATACAAATCGGAAACACTGATAATAAGCTAACTCAACAAAAATGGTCACAATTCATAAAATCAATGAATGAACAATTGTTGCATCATGCTACAAATGTCCATTTCGCCGGTGGGTCAAACTATGATCAACAATGGCAAAATGCATGTTGGGTAATAGAAATATCACCAGAAATAGAACCAGGGCTGAAATTGTCATTGTCATTATTAAAACTACATTTTGATCAACATTCAATAGCATACACAATCGGTGCAACACAATTATTATAATGAGACAACTACATTATACACATTCGGCAGAACAAAATACAATTACTCTACATCATCCATCTGGTGACATAATAACAATACCAATAAGACCAGAAACTCTAAAAAACTTAAACGAATATTCACAAACAGTTCCAAATCCACAACAATTATCAAAACTCCAAGCTATAAATGCAGAACTATTACAACGATATTCATATGTCGATGCTCAGAAATTCAATACTAGTATTAGAAAAAAGAACGTAGAAATAATTTTAGAAAAAGAACAAACCCGCTTCGAAATCTTAAAAAACATTATACAACCATGAAAACAATATTATTAATAACGACAATATTATTAACAGGATGTTATCAACCATCAAAACAACCACCACCAACTCTATACACTATTAAAGATTGTCACGGCGAAATCTTCTATAACATAGAAATAATACATTATAATCATGGTATCATCACATGCAAAGACATCCAAAATAAGAAACACATCTTCTCAGGCAATTTCACCGCCACAGAACTAAAAATAATCCCAACAGCAATAGAAATAAAATGATTAACACAACAAAAGAAACATGCGGCTGCGGAAAACCAATTAGATATATAATACCAGGCACAGACGCATCACTAACAGGCTCTTGCAACAAATACGGCAGATGCCCAACATACGAAGAACTATTAACCAAAAACAAAGAACAACAAGAAAAACTCACCCAAGCCAAAAAAGAAATACAAGAACTCTTAAACTACGTCACCAACAAAATATCAATATATAGAATAACAGAATTCATAAAAACACTACCATGACAACAGAAGAAACACCAGCAGAAGAAAGAACAATAACCCAAACACCACTACTAGAAATGGCTAAACAAAAAGCCATGAAAGCCCACAAAGGCCAAAAACGCAAAACAGGCGGAGACTACTACAACGAACACATCCTACCAGTAGCA